>R11__coassemble_205_pt1 | contig 42639 bp, 27 predicted proteins | sample R11__metabat2_high_PE_057 | metagenome-assembled genome bin R11 | reverse complement strand
ATCTTTCGTGAAGAAGATGTGCTCCTAAATTTAGGGCGGGGTGCTGTCGGCACAAAACCCCTTGACAGCGCCATGTTCGCATGCTATACTTCTCCTGCGACATGGAAGCAGGTCTTTTTTTTATGCTCAAAAACAGGTGGATGGCATACACCTGCCGGGTCGGATTTCTTAAGATTTCCGCGAATTTCTCCGAATTCACAAGAAGCCGCTGGTTTTAAGCGAACCTTTTAGATTCACGGGGAACCTTCGGATTCATGAGAAGCTTTCGAATTCACGGGAACGGATCGGAAATTCTATAAAAAGACCGTCGTTAACGCAAATACACAGTGGAGGTGGAAGTCGTGCGCGTAAGAATCACATTGGCATGTACGGAATGTAAACAGCGTAATTACAACATGACCAAAGAGAAAAAGAATCATCCCGACAGAATGGAAACAAACAAGTACTGCAGATTCTGCAAGAAACACACATTGCATAAAGAGACCAAATAAGGCAGTGGGGTGAACATTATGGCAGATGAAGTAAAGACAAAATCCCCAAAAAAGTCAGAAAAAGACAGCAAAGGGAAAAAGAGCTGGTTCAAAGGGCTGAAGGCTGAGTTCAAAAAGATCATCTGGACAGACAGAAAGACACTGGTAAAACAGTGCATCGCAGTAGTAGCGATCTCTATCGTTGCCTGCCTGATCATCACACTGGTTGACAGTCTTGGACTGCAGATCGTTGAACTGCTCGTTCAATAAGGATAGGTGAATCAATGTCAGAAGCAAAATGGTATGTAGTTCATACTTACTCAGGATATGAGAACAAGGTAAAAGCTAATATCGAGAAGACGATTGGAAACCGACATCTGGAGGACCAGATCCTTGAAGTACGTGTACCTATGGAGGATGTTGTTGAAGTTCGCAACGGCGTCAAAAAACAGGTACAGAAGAAATTGTTTCCAGGCTATGTTCTTTTGAACATGATCATGAACGATGACACCTGGTACGTCGTAAGAAACACCAGAGGAGTTACAGGCTTTGTAGGCCCGGGATCCAAACCGGTTCCCCTGTCCCCCAAAGAGATGATCCCGCTGGGAATCAAGACCGACGAAAAGATTGTGATCGATCTGGAGCCGGGCGATAACGTAGTTGTTATCGGCGGTGCGTGGAAAGATACTACGGGCGTTATCCAGAGCGTGAACAAACAGAAACAGGTTGTCACGATCAATGTAGAGCTGTTTGGCCGCGAAACCCCGGTCGAGATAAGTTTCGCGGAAGTGAAAAAGGTCGGTTAAACGGCCTGTGGGAGGGAAATCCCCGCAATTACCACATTTTATTAGGAGGTGCCGAAGATGGCAAAAAAAGTAACAGGTTATATTAAATTACAGATCCCTGCTGGAAAGGCAACACCAGCTCCCCCGGTTGGTCCTGCTCTGGGTCAGCACGGAGTTAACATCGTACAGTTTACAAAAGAGTTCAATGCCAGAACTGCAGATAAGGGAGATCTGATCATCCCCGTTGTAATCACTGTATATGCAGACAGAAGTTTCAGTTTTATAACCAAAACTCCGCCGGCAGCTGTCCTGCTGAAGAAAGCCTGCAACCTGAAATCAGGTTCCGGTGTTCCCAACAAGACAAAAGTTGCTACCATTTCGAAAGACAAAGTTCGTGAGATCGCTGAGATGAAGATGCCGGATCTGAATGCAGCATCCGTTGAGGCAGCTATGAGCATGATCGCAGGAACTGCAAGAAGTATGGGTATTGTTGTAGAGGATTGATCTGCAGCAACGACGAAAGAGAATTCAGAAACGTGGGAGGGAACATCCCGCAATTACCACAGGAGGTTATTTAAGAAATGAAACATGGTAAGAAATATACTGAAGCCGCAAAAGGTGTAGATCGTGCGAACCTTTACGATCCGGAGGAAGCAATTGCTCTGGCGAAAAAGACAGCACCCGCCAAATTTGATGAGACGATTGAAGCTCACATCCGTACAGGATGCGATGGACGTCATGCAGATCAGCAGATCCGTGGCGCTGTTGTACTTCCTCACGGAACGGGCAAGACTGTTCGCGTCCTTGTTTTTGCAAAAGGTGCAAAGGCAGACGAAGCGCAGGCAGCCGGCGCAGATTTTGTTGGAGCAGAGGAACTGGTTCCGCGTATCCAGAAAGAAGGCTGGCTGGATTTCGACGTTGTAGTAGCAACTCCGGATATGATGGGTGTTGTTGGACGTCTGGGCCGTGTACTTGGACCTAAGGGCTTAATGCCGAACCCGAAATCCGGTACTGTAACAATGGACGTAACAAAAGCGATCGCCGACATCAAAGCAGGTAAAGTAGAGTACCGTCTTGATAAGACAAACATCATTCACGTGCCGATCGGAAAAGCTTCTTTCTCAGAGGAGCAGCTCAACGAAAACTTCCAGACGCTGATGAGTGCAATCATCAAAGCCCGTCCGGCAGCGCTGAAGGGTCAGTTCCTTCGCAGCGTAACCGTTGCCTCCACAATGGGCCCCGGAGTTAAGATCAATCCGGTAAAACTTGCACAGTAATCTCGGGTCACGCGTTAGACCATTGAGAACGATAAAGAACAGGACAGAGGAGATTTCTCCTTTGCCCTGTTTTTTTCTTTACATCATATCCGGCTTTCGCTTATAATAAATTATGTATAACTATACGATCCTGCGCTTACGAAAAGGTGTAAAAAGCGCTTGTATTGCCCGGCATAACCCGGAGGGAGTTCGATTTCATGTTCAAGATTCCAGTTTACGGCTTTATCATCGGCGTGCTGATTATTGTCGCCGCTGTTGCTCTGTTTGCCTGCTTCAGCACCAGAAATACCCTTAAGAAGCTGCGCAGAAATTATGATAAAAAACTGAAGAATGAACGCAGGTTTTACGGCACGATCGAAAGGGAAGGCAGCGAGGCTTTCGCCATGGTAAGAAGGTCTGACCGTGCACCATTGTATGTGAGCGGACAGATGGAGCGGATCTTCGGCATCCCGACTGACCAGCTCACAAAGGATATGGAAGCCTTTCAGCAGATCGTGGAGCGACCGGTCTACAGGTCTTTTTTGCAGGAACTGGAGAAATGGGACTATAGATCCGATCTGTATTTTGAGTTTCCTTTTCAAAATCCGGAAAATGGCAGAAAAGGCTACGGGAAAGTGGTGCTCACACCGGACGATGCAGGTGAGAATATCATCATGGTATTTGCCGACATCTCTGATGAATACAAAAAACGGCGGGAGATCGAGGAGCGGATGCAGGCTCTGGAAAAGGAAAACCAGTCCAAGATCACCTTTCTTTCTAATATGTCCCACGAGATCCGTACGCCTATGAACGGCGTTCTCGGTATGCTTTCTCTGACGAGGATCAATCTGGATAAGCGGCAGGAAGCAGAGGATTATCTTGCAAAGGCAGAGAGCCTCTCGCAGTATCTTCTGTCCCTGATCAACGACATTCTGGATGTTTCCAGGATCGAGAGCGGAAAAGTCGTCCTCGAACAGGCATCTTTTGACCTTTACGGTATGGCGGAGCGGCTGGATGCCATGTTCCGCGGCACCATCGAGGAGAAGGGCATCCGTTTCGATATCAAAATGGAAGATATCAAGGCAAGATATGTTGTGGGAGATGAGATGCGCCTGAATCAGGTCATCATCAATTTTATCTCCAATTCGTTAAAATTTACACCACAGGGCGGCCTGATCGAGATCACCTACAGGCAGCTGCACATCCTGGATGGACAGGTGAATCTGATGATCCGTGTGCGGGATACAGGAAAGGGAATCGAGCCGGAATTCTTAAGCCGGATCTTTAAACCCTTTGAGCAGGAAAGCACCCAGGTCACAAAAAAGTACGGTGGCAGCGGACTGGGCATGAATATCGCGGATAACCTGATCCGGCTGATGGGCGGTCAGATCGTTATAGATTCCGAGGTCGGCAAAGGGTCGGATTTTACAGTCTACTTAAGCCTTCCGGTTGGTGAAGCACCTGCAGGTAGTGCGGAATCCGATGTCGAGATCGAACCATTTACATTCGATGGCAAACATATCCTGCTGGCAGAGGATAACGATATCAACGCAGAGATCGCTATTGATATGCTGGATATGATGGGCGCAATGATCGTGCGTGCAGTCAACGGTATCGAAGCGGTCGAGAAATTTGCGGCAGCAGCTACGGGTACGTATGATCTGATCTTTATGGATATCCAGATGCCGGAGATGAATGGCTACGAAGCCGCGAGGAAGATCCGCTCACTGGAGAAGAGCGATGCATCTTCGATCCCGATCATTGCACTTTCTGCGGATGCATTTGTGGAAGATAAACGTCGGTCGATCGAATCCGGCATGAACGGACATATCGCCAAGCCGATCGATTTCAGTAAACTGGAAGAGAATGTTACGGAGATCCTGGCAGGACATGCGCTGAACTGAACCGGTAAGGATGTTCCGGAGGAAAAACTTCCGGCAAGGGTGAATTCGGATCCCTATGTCGGACTGCTTCGCGAGACTTGCATAAAGAAGAGGTTATAAAAGAGTCATATGAAACGATTCAAGGAGAAAAAAGGAACACTGATCGGTCTGGCAGCCGTTTTGGCAGCTGTCATCGTGATCTGTGCGGGCGTTTTTGCCTCCAATACGGAAACCGGGATCTTTGAAGCTTCTTCTTATGAGAGCGCGGGTGCTTCCAACACGTCGGAATTTGAGGCATCCGAGTATGATACCCGGAACGGAGAACACGACCAGAGCGTCGCGGATAAAAAGAATCAGGAGGAGGAAGGCACATCTGACAGCGATTCCGAAACACCGGATCTCGACCTTATGGATGAGGAAGAAACCAAGAAAGATACAGAAGAGGATTCCAACGATTCTAATCTAAACAGCTCGCAGTCTGCGGAGGAGAAACAGGTAGCTTCCACAGACAGCAGTGCGGCCGGCGGGACCAACGGCAGGGAAGCATCGGCAGGAGACCGGAATGCGGTGCTTGTTTCGGATGGAAGCGTTTCCGGAAACGGGGTAAACGGCGGCAATTCTTCGAACGGCAATTCTGCCGCAAATGCCGGCGGCAATTCCGGAGATGGATCGGATATACAGGGGGGGGACTACGCCGACCCCAACACCGAGCGCGACACCGACGCCGACTCCATCTGTCGAGCCGACACCGGAACCGGAGATCAATCTGGTCAGTATTTCTGTTTCTTCGGACAGCAGTTTTCCGGGTTATGCATTCAACGTAAACCAGAATCTGGATGCTTCGGATTTTTCGGGCATCACCGTCATAGCACATTATGATGACGGAAGTTCCAGGACACTTCTCTATGGAGAATATTCCTGTTCGATGAATCTGGGGAAGGAAGGCAGTTTTAACAGCGAAACTTTTTCTTATACAGAGAAGGGGGTCAAGGCAAGCTGCGATGCCGGTCTGCCTTATAGCGTGGTTCAATATCGTGTGATCCTGCACACGGCCTGCAGCGGCAACGGCAATACCATGCCCGATCTTGCGGCGGAGGGTTCCGCCGAGAGAAGCAGTTGGATCGTGGCAGCGGACGGAAATCTCAGTGCGAATTTATATTCGTATGTAGAGGCGATGGAATTCCGCGTCGGACCGGAAACGGGCAGGGGCTGCTATAATGTTGCGGAGATCGTGGAATATACCACTCCTGATGGCAGGACTCTGAAACGATATATGAGATACTTCAGCGGCTGGGCATACGAGGGAAGCGGTGGACAGGGCGATCCTGCAAGACTGGTCGGGAATACGGTATCTTTGGCCAAAGGGCAGACTACGCTGGATCTGTATCCTGTCATGACAGATTGCGATGAGGACTATATTATCTGCTACAGCAACGGAGCCCAGTATTGTGTCGGCTATCTTGGAACGAGTGGTGTATGGAACATTCCTGCCGGCGTAAATTATATTGAATTTTATAACTTTGTAACAGCAGCGGACACACCTGCGGTAACTACGATCAATCTGCCGGCTTCTTTGGTGAATATCACTAACTTCCCGGATAATGCAAAGAGCTCTGACAAGGTGGATTTTGCCAGCCTTACTGCGATCAATGTGGACTCTGCCAATGCAAATTTATGTTCACAGGACGGTGTTCTGTATACGGCGGACGGCACGAGTATGATCAAAGTGCCCTATGCCCTGACCCAAATGCCTTCCTGGAATGCGGCCTGCACGACATTGCGGGGCAGCGGTACTGCAAATACAGCCTGCTTTTCGGGCTCAAACATCAAAGAGCTGATAATCCCGGAACAAGTAAAAAACATCGGCATGTCTTTTGATTACGGCCAGTTCGAAAAGATCACCATCGAAGCAACAGAAGGATTAACCTTGAACAATACTTTCATGTGTGAATTTGAGAATAACTGCACATGGATATTGAAATCGCAGGAACCGCCGGCACTGAGTGGCTATGCCCAGTACGGGGAAGGCAAACAGACCATCCTTGTTCCGGACAGCGAAAACGATAAGGTATATCAAAAATACCTTTTGTGCTGGGGAGAAACGATCGGCAATAAAGTCGGGGATGATCAGATCTATGCATACTTGAATACGGAAAGTGGTGCCGGGGATGGCTATGCCTACAACAGGACACTGCAGACAATCGCAGACAGTGCGACCGGTACGGTCCTCTGCAGTTCGCCGCTGCAGGCGTCGGGAACCTATACGGTCCCGTCCGACTATACGGCCATCGGCGGGCTTGCCTTCAGCCTTTCGGCGGACATTTCTCAGCTGATCGTTCCGGAAACGGTTGCGGTATTGGAAAACAGTGCCTTTGCGGGAGCAGACCATCTGCTGAATATCAGACTGGAATCGGAGACGGTACTCGCTCCATCCGAGCACCTTTTTGGGGATGCGATCAATGCAGGTCTTAAGATAACGGTTCCGGATTCTCTGATCGGCCAGTATATCGAGACCTGGCAGCCGGTGATCGACGCGGAATACGGAGAAGGCGCAACACTGGAATTGTTTACAGCATCCAATTACCTGACGATCGACGGCATTCTGTATAAAGAGAACGAAGATGATACCCTGACAGCCATAAAAGCTTCCGCAAGCATTCTTGCGGCTGCTTTGGATAAAAGGTGCGTATCTGTAAATGCCGGTTGTTTCGCGGGATGCGAGGATCTGGAGATCCTGGTTCTGCCCGCTTCTCTGACCGATTTGGAAGAAGGGGCCTTTACGGGCTGTACAGCCTTGAAAGTGCTCGCGGAAAATGCAGCTCCGGCGCCCGATTGGGATGGAGCAGTCTTTGGCAATCTGAACAAAGACGGCCTGCGTCTGCTGGTTCCGGAAGGGACGGACTACAGCAGATGGGAGAAGACGCTGGCTTTGGAGGCAGAAAGCTTTGGGATCACATATACGCTGGAGGCGGATTCAAACGGAAACAATATCGTATACGGAACGTCAGAAGATTCTGTAAAGACGGCTGTCTATGTTTCAAAATATGCAGCTGGAATCCTGAACTTCCAGACAAGCGAGCCGAATGCGATTGCAGCCGGCGCATGTCGGGACAATTCCGGAATCGAGGTGCTCTACCTTGGCAAGAATACTACTGAAGTGGATGCGGAAGCCTTTGCAGGCTGCACATCATTGAGGCGCGTGCTTGTATATGGCCCCACAAATAGCTGGGGAAAGGATATCTTTACAGGCTGCACAGCACTTACGGAATTCAGCCTGTGTTCGCCGACCTGCAACGAGATTCCGGCCGGTTTTGCCGACCTTGTCGGTCTGGATGCCATCACAAGCCTGAATATTTACGGAACAGCTTCAATCGGAGAGGGCGCTTTCCGGGATCATCCGACACTCGCGACCGTAACGGTAAGATATTATACGGTCTATCAGGGCGGCCTTAAGTCCATCGGGGATTCTGCATTTGCAGGATGCCGGAACCTTACGTCCTTCAAATTTGCCAATGTGATAAACAATGCAGACAACAGGCTGCAGACCATCGGGAAAGATGCCTTTGCGGATTGTACAAGTCTTACGACATTTGAGTGGTACAATGTAACAAACCGCAATAGCCTGACATACATAGGAGATGGCGCTTTTGAGAACTGTGCGCTGCAGACGGTCTACATTCCGGTGAATGTAAGCTATGTGGGAGAGAGTGCCTTCAGCATGGGTTCCCTTCAAGTCGTCAACTGGTATACGGCGATCAATCCTGAAATCGCTATGTTCGGTCCGGATGGGAATGCGCTTACGACGTTCTATCTTTCCGGTACAGCGGCTCCGGACAATGCGTTTTTTGCAAATTTCCCGGCACTTACTACCCTTTACTGGTATTCCACTACAAATCCGACAGCGGGAAATCTGTCGAATCTCTCTGCGCTTACTACCCTTTATCTCTCAGAGAGCCTGACGGTGATACCGGAAGATTTCTGTGCCGGAGATTCCGGTTTAAGGACAGTAAGAACCAGCAGTTATACAAACAGCAATATTGGAACCTTGAACCTGTACAGGATGACAAACCTTTCACAGATCGGCAGCAGGGCATTCTATGGAGTGGCATGCACCAACCTGTGGACACCGAAAGCAGGTCCTTCCTTCGGAGAAGAAGTATTCTCAGCTTCGTCTTTGGTTTACGAATACTGGTATTCCACTACAAGCCCTGGAACGGGGACCTTTAAAAACTGCGAGGACCTGACTACGGTTACGATCACAACAAGTATCTCCTCGCTTCCAGGCGAGTGTTTCGCAGGCTGCACCGGTCTTTCGAAACTTTCTGTTCCGGAAACGGTAACATCGCTCGGGGATCGGTGCTTCGGCGAATGTCCGCTTGCTTCCCTGACGTTTGCGGGAACAGCGCCGGCATCTCTTGGTGCAGATCTCTTTGGCAGTGCTGCGCCGGAGGGTCTTGCCATCACAGTGCCCACATCGGATGAGGATGCCGTAAAGGCTGCTTACTGGACGGCATGGCACGAGCAGCTCGATGCTGCCTACGGCAGCGAGTATCAGGAGGAAACATACAAGAACAGCATCACCGCGAAATGGCTGGATTATATTCCGCAGGAAGAAGAGGCAAGCCTTTTAGGTGATTCGGATGAGGCATCGCTGCTGCAAAACGAGGATTCGGATGCAGACGGAAACGACACAGAAGAAGATGTCGGGAAAGAATCTGAGAAGGATTCCGAAAAAGAATCCGAAAAAGATGCTAAAAGCGATGCAAAAAAAGATGGATCCGAAGAGGAAGAAAAGGATCAGCAGAGCAATTCGGAGGATTCGGAAGAGAAGAATGATCAAAACGATCAGGAAGATCAGTCCTGTAATGAAATATCACAGACAGTTCAGGAATCGCCCGCAGTGAACAATGAGGTCACCGGCGGCGGACAATGATACCGGGGAGGAAGCCAAATGGTTGTAGAACAGTCAGAACAAATCGTAAATGAAGTGAGCAAGGTTCTGGTAGGAAAAAGAGAAGTGATCGAAAAATCCCTCATGGCGATCTATGCCGGTGGTCATATCCTGCTGGAGGATTTTCCGGGCGTCGGCAAAACAACCCTGGCACTGGGACTTTCCAGAGCCATGGGACTGGATTATCAGAGAATTCAGTTCACACCGGATACCATGCCTTCGGACATCATGGGCTTTTCTGTTTACAACAGAGAGACCGGACAGCTGGAGTACAAGCCGGGTGCGGTAAACTGCCATTTGCTGCTGGGAGATGAGATCAACCGTACATCGGCAAAGACACAGTCCGCCCTCCTGGAAGTTATGGAGGAGGGCAATGTGACGGTGGATGGGATCACGCATAGTATCCCCAAACCTTTTATCACCATTGCAACAGAAAATCCGATCGGATCGGCAGGCACACAGGCGCTGCCGGATTCGCAGCTGGACCGTTTCATGATCCGCCTGAGCATCGGTTATCCCAGCACAGAGGATCAGATCCTTCTGATGGAACAGCGCCAATACGTGAATCCTATGGATGATGTGAAAGTTGTTGTCACCAAGGATGATATCCTGGAGATCCAGAACTATCTCTCATCAATCAAGATCACCAAAGCGATATACAGATATATCACAGTGCTCTGCGAAGAGACCCGGAAGGAACCGCTGGTGGAGCTGGGCGTCAGCCCGCGAGGCATTCTTGCCCTTTCCCGTATGGTGCGGGCATGCGCGGTGCTGCGGGAGCGGAATTATGTGATCCCGGAGGATGTCATGTATGTCTTTAAAGATGTCTGCACCCACCGCCTGATCTTGAAGCCGCAGGCCAGGATCGAAGGCGTGACCGCTGAAAAGATCCTGGACGACATTCTGAACCGCATTCCTGTGCCTGCCATGGGTTGAGAGTTCGGGATCGGAATTGCGGATCAGCAGGATTTCGCTGTATTGACCGGAGTGTGATCAGCAGAAACAAGGGTTCACAGGAGTATATCTCATGATAAAAAACCGGATCGTTTATCTGTCAGTGCTTGCTGCCCTTATCATAGCTGCCCTGTTTAACGGCAGTGCAGTCCTGATGGGGGCTGCTATCGTGCTGGCAGCCATAGCAGCCATTTCCGGGCTTTCGGCCCGGCGTATGGCGAAAAAGCTTGAGATTCAATATAAAACAGAAGGAGTCTGCACGGTCGATAAGCAGATTCCTGTTTTTGCGTACGTAAAAGGCAGGTCTTTTCTTCCCTGGGGCAGGATCCGGGCCCGGCTTTCCTGGAAAAATATGATGATCGGTTCCTCCTGGGAATGTTCCCTGGACTTTCCATCGAACGGGATGCAGGAACAGATATTCTCGCTGGACAATCTGAACAGGAGCTGCGGCAAGATCTCAGTATATGTACATGATCACCAATGCATGGATTCTCTGGGGCTTTTTCGCATTCCCATGCAGATCGAAGAGCGTCTGGAATATCTGACGTATCCGCCGGAGGTTTCGGTGGGACTTGCTATACTCAGCAGACCTCGTTCTGATTTCAGCGATTCCATGTTCGATCAGAACAGGCGCGGAAACGACGTAACGGATATTTTCGGCGTGCGCGATTACGAGGCCGGCGATGCCATCCACAGTATTCACTGGAAGATGACAGAAAAACTGGATAAGCTGATCGTGAAAGAATTCTCCAAACCGTCCAGGTATCACACGATCGTGCTCATAGATCTGCACAGAAATCTGCCGGGAAGAGAAGTCGAAAATGCAGAAGATATAAAGAAAGAAGAAAAAACCAAAGCAGTCAAAGAGAATAAAGACAGCAAGGGACAATCCCTGAGTGCAAATACGATGAATTATGTTGTGGCGACCGGTATGGCGATCAGCCGCGTTCTCCTGCAGAACGGGATCGGCCACACGGTCGGGGCGATCAACGCCGGTGTACTGGAATATGATGATGTAAATGGTGAGGATGATTGCCTGAATTTCCAGGATAAACTGCTCAGCATGCGTATCGCCCGCAGCGGTGATATCATGAGTGATGCCTTTGCGGCCGGGATCTGGCAGCAGTATTCGAAAGTGATCATTGTATCCGGTATTGTCAGAAACGACGATGCCACAGGGCTGATGCATGCGACGGATGTTACGCTTGTTGTTCCGTCCGAGACATTGCCGGATAGCCATGAAAAGGGCGACTTTGAGATCATTACCCTGGCTCTGGATTCTCTGAAATCCGGAAAATGCACGATCGAGATCTAAGATTCCTGTAAAACAGATATGCTTTTGAATGAAGAATTTATAGCGAAGAATTTTTGAACAAAGGACTGGAACATGAAAAAAGCGATGAAAGACGCGATCACCGTATCCCATGTGGATAACGGAAAACAAAAAAGCGGATTTTCTTTCCGGCAGGCAGCAGTAAGTTTGCTGCTCCTGTGGGGCTTTACTTTGGCGTCCTTTTTCAGTGTGACTGACCTGACCGATCGCCTGCTTTTAATGGCCATCGATGCGGTGGCATTGGTGCTCATACACTTGTTCAAAGGCAGAAAAAAGACAGAAGGGTTGGTGCTTCCGGTCGGCGGCGCGCTGATCGCTGCTCTTATTCTGATCCAATATACGAGCGTGATCCGTCAGGCCCTGACGGTGCTCAACCAGATCATCGACATCTGGAACGTGCGCTATGATGACTGCCTTCTTTCCTTTGAGACAGTTGGAAACAGCAATCATACCTTTTATTTCTGGGTGATCCTTGTGCTTGCTGTATCGCTTGCATCTACATACATGGTATCCGGTGGAAAGGTGATCGCTGTATCTGTTTGTGCCTGCGTATTTTCAATCTTTTCTGTTGCATTCGGTCTGGGCACGGGCCCGGCGGTGGTTCTTTTGCTGCTTATGGGATGGCTGGGCGTGTATGCGATCAATGTTTCAGAAGGGCCGAATCTTTTCAAGACAATGCTGTTTTTGTGCTGCCCGCCCGTTCTGCTCCTGGTCCTTGTTTTGATTCTGACCGGCGGTCTGCTGACAGATGGAATGGCCGGCACGACCGAACGCTTAAAGGAAAATGTGCGCACCTTCCGCTATGGGACCGATCCGCTGCCGGGCGGCGATCTGACAAAAGAAGGTACTTTGCTCGCCGATGATTCTGCAACCCTGCGTGTGACATTCGAGTCTCCGGAGGCCATCTATTTGAAGGGTTATGTCGGTTCGGTATATACGGGGACTGGATGGGAGACGATCAAAAAGATCAATTACACGGGTGATAATGCCGGGATCCTGGACTGGCTGAAGGGAAGAGGACTGGATCCGCTTTGTCAGTATTCAGAATTTATCTCTATGGCCGATCCGGAGAATTACAGTTCGAATCTGCGCACTGTAACAGTAGAGAATCTTGGTGCCAGCCGGGCTTATGTTTACGTTCCGGAAGCGGCGGCCGGCGTGCCGGATGGTGCATCCGAGGAAATGGACTGGTATTTGAATGGAAAGGGGATCCGCGGCACAGGATCTTATTCCTTCCAATATCTTTCCAGTCAGCCTGCGCCTTGGCGACTGGCGGTTGAGGGAACTGCCGACAGTGCTTTCGAGGAGGCAGAGAACGTTTACGCAGGTTTTGCCAAAGAACAATATACCCAGATCGACGATGAAATGCGCGCCCTGATGAATGAAGTCTTCTTCGGTGATGAGACCTGGAACAGCGATACATCTGTCCTCTCGCTGACATCGCGCATCCGGACCATTTTAAGCGAAAAAGAGATCTATATGGATTTTCCGCAGAAGGATGCCTACAGTGAAGATAAGATATACCAGTTTTTGGTGGAAAATCATACCGGAAATTCTATGTCCTACGCCAGCGCAGCGGTCATGGCTTTCCGTTCCCAGGGAATTCCGGCCAGGTATGCGGAGGGATATTATCTGACGGACGAAGAAGCAGAAGCGATGTCGGATGCCGGAACTTTAGAAGTGACGCTGACCGGAGAAAATGCGCATGCCTGGGCAGAGATTTATATGGAAGAAGTCGGCTGGGTGCCGATTGAGGTCACACCGGGTTATTATAACGGAGATACCGCAGGCAGTGACCTGATCGTGATCCCCATGGGCAATCAGGGGGATGCTTCGGAGGAGCGCGTGCCGATCCCATCGGAAGGCAGCGGTGCCGAAGATGAGAATACCGGGGATGATGCACCGGTCTTCACCGGGGAGAATGCTCTTTTCCTCCTGCTGTTGATCCTTTACATTCTTTTTGCTCTGTGGATCCTGCTGGAGATCCAGCGTTATATTCGCAGGAGAAGGCGGGAAGCGCGCCTTACAGATTCCAATCAGCGTATCAGAATTCCGGCAGTATCGGCATGGATCGTGACGCTGCTTAAGATCGCAGGCATTCCGGAGAATCACAATAAACCGATGGAACGCGCAGAAGATGCGGCTTCTCTGGACGGCCTTACGGTTTATGGATACAAAAAAACTGTGGAAACGCTGCAGAAGGTATATTACAGCGAGTGCGAGCTGGATCTCGCCGAACTACGGACACTTTCTGTATTTACCGAAGATCTGGAAGAGGCGGTGAAGGCGCAGAAAACTTCCCTCCGCGAGAAACTGAAACGAAGATACCGACAGGCATTGTAAAAGGGGTTGCCGCTAAAGCGGCGCCTCTTTTTGATTTTTTGTGGTTTTAACAACAGAAAAACGGGAAATGCTTCCTATATAATCGTTTTGATAGAAAACATAAGGAGGACTCATAGATGGGAGAAATGTTCTGTTTTCAATGTGAGCAGACCGCCGGCGGCAAGGGCTGTACGGGAAAATGCGGCGTGTGCGGAAAGACAGCACAGATAGCAGCGCTTCAGGATGAACTGACAGGTGCCCTGATCGGTCTGGCAAAGACAACCTACAACAGTGAGAGAGATGCTGAAACAGATGAATTGATCATAAAGGGTCTTTTCACAACTGTTACCAATGTGAATTTTAATCAGGAATCGATCTCGGCACAGATCGATGCGGTTCATGACAAAAAGAACCGTCTGTCCCCGAACTGTGCGGCGTGTGTGGAAAAATGCGGAAATACAGACGATTATGATATGCAGAATATCTGGAAAGACAACGAGGATATCCGTTCTCTGAAATCTCTTGTTCTGTTCGGAATCCGCGGAATGGCTGCTTATGCATATCATGCTATGGTGCTGGGATACAGAGAAGAGGTCGTGAATGCCTTCCTCTGCGAAGCACTCGCGCAGCTGAGCTGTGATCTTTCTGCAGATGAATTGCTCCCCCTTGTATTGAAGGTTGGAGAAGTAAATTTAAAATGCATGGAACTGCTGGACCGGGCAAATACTGAGAAGTACGGAACACCGGCACCTGTAAAAGTAGATTTCAAGGTGGAAAAAGGTCCCTTTATTGTGATCACCGGACATGATCTGCGGGATCTGGAGCTTCTGCTTCAGCAGACAGAGGGTAAGGGCATCAATATCTACACACATGGTGAGATGATCCCGGCTCATGCTTATCCGAAATTGAAGAAATACGCGCATCTGAAAGGTAACTTTGGTACTGCCTGGCAGAACCAGCAGAAGGAATTTGAAGATCTTCCGGCGCCGATCCTGTATACCACAAACTGTCTGATGCCGCCCCGGCCGTCTTATGCTGACAGAGTTTTTACAACGGAGATGGTTTCCTATCCCGAAATGGTCCATATAGGAGAGAACAAGGATTTTACACCGGTCATTGAGAAGGCGCTGGCACTGGGCGGTTATGCCGAAGATCAGGATTTTACCGGGATCAACGGCGGAACATCAGCCATGACAGGCTTCTCTCACGGGACAGTTCTCGGCATTGCGGATCAGGTTATAGACGCGGTGAAATCCGGGGCGATCAGCCGCTTTTTCCTGGTGGCAGGCTGCGACGGCATCAAGAAGAGCAGAAGCTATTATACCGAACTGGTAAAACAGCTGCCCAAGGACAGCGTGATCTTGACCTGCGCATGTGGAAAATTCCGCTTTAACGATTTGGATCTGGGAGCGATCGGAGGCATTCCGCGTCTTCTAGATGTTGGCCAGTGCAACGATGCTTATTCGGCGATACAGATCGCAGTCGCTCTTGCGGATGCCTTCCATTGCAGCGTCAATGAGCTGCCCCTTTCCTTCGTACTTTCCTGGTATGAACAGAAGGCGGTCTGCATCCTGTTGACCCTGCTGCATCTTGGTATCAAGAATATTCTGCTTGGGCCTTCCCTTCCGGCGTTTGTTTCTCCGAATGTCCTTAAGGTGCTGATCGACAATTATCAGATGGGGGCGATCTCCACACCGGAGGAGGATCTTCAGAAAATGCTCGGAGAAAAGTAAGAAAAAGGTGATTTGATCAGTGCTTTTCCGGAAAATCTCACGTGAATAAGGTTCGGTGAATAAGACCCAGTGAGTAAGGGCCAGTGAGTAAGGCCCGGTGAATAAGTTGGAAAAACCCTCATGTGAAGACATTCACCCTACACCCTTATGGTAATACGCATCGCTGCAAAAATCTCGACTCCCGGTCCGCTGGTCGCGTCCCTACGTCTCGATTTTTGTTAGGTTCTCTAAAGTCCGTAATCCCTTACGTGCGAGCACGTCGGTCTCCCGTCCTTTGAGAACCATTATCATAAAAAACGTCCATGTGCTGGTGCACGCCACATTTTTATGATTACTACGCGCCGTGTCGCACTTACGTGCTCTCACGTCGCTACAAAAATTCGCATTCCCGTCCCGCTTGCGCGTGACTCCATGCTCATTTTTGTTTAGCCGCCAAATGTCCGAAAATGCGTGCGTACTTCGTGCGCCCAATTTTCGGCCGCTTTGCGGCGGTAATCATAAAAATACCTTGACAGGCTGTGCTTTGGATGGTAAGATACACGAGTATCACGCCGAAGACAGCAGGTGTCCATTTAGGACGTAAGCATATCGCCTGCCGAGGATGAGTATTCTTTTTTAAGAATTTTCATGTCCCGTTCTGCTTTGGCAGAGCGGGATTTTTAGCGTGTACATAATCTATAAGGAGGTGTACAGATTCATGGCAAAAGTTGAACTGAAGAAACCTGTTGTTGATGAGATCTCCGGCGTTATCGCAGACGCGGACGCAGTCGTTCTCGTAAACTACAGCGGGCTGAATGTTGCACAGGACACAGAGCTGCGCCGCACTCTGAGAGAAGCAGGTGTCAATTACAAGGTTTACAAGAACACAATGATGAATTTTGCGTTCAAAGGCACACCTTGTGAAGAACTTTGCAAACATCTCGACGGCACAAATGCTCTGGCAGTATCCAAAGACGATGCGACAGCTCCGGCCAGACTGCTTGCAGAATTCTCCAAGAAGAATCCGCAGCTTGAGCTGGTAGCCGGTGTTGTAGAAGGAAACTACTACGATCAGAATGGTGTGAAAGCACTTGCTGATGTACCTTCAAGAGAAGTACTTCTCGGTCGTCTGCTTGGAAGCATGCAGTCTCCGATCGCAAACTTCGCACGCGTCATCAAACAGATTGCAGAGAAGGACGGCGAAGCTGCTCCTGCAGCAGAATAATCTTCTGCGGCAAGATCCCGGCGTAAAAGGGATCAACTTAATTAAGAAAATATCATAATTTAAATGGAGGAAATGAAAATGGCAAAACTTACAACCACTGAGTTTATCGAAGCTATCAAAGAGTTATCTGTATTAGAGCTGAACGAGCTGGTAAAAGCTTGTGAGGAAGAGTTTGGCGTATCTGCAGCAGCAGGCGTTGTAGTAGCAGCAGCAGCTGGCGATGCTCCGGCAGCTGAGGAGAAAGACGAGTTCGATGTAGAGCTGACAGAAGTTGGCCCGAACAAAGTTAAAGTCATCAAAGTTGTTCGTGAGATCACAGGTCTTGGTCTGAAAGAGGCTAAGGAAGTTGTTGACGGTGCTCCGAAGGTTGTTAAAGAGGGCGCTTCCAAGGCAGAGGCTGAGGATATCAAAGCTAAGATCGAGGCTGAGGGTGCAAAAGTTACTCTTAAGTAATTTGGATCTGAATCGAATATTCAGTATAAAGGGCTGTCCGCAGGGGCAGCCCTTTGCAATTCCGGAAATTTATTACGATAAGTAAACAGTGCAGGAAAGTTTGGGCATATAGAAACGAATGAAATTCAGATGCCAAAATGCCGATTCGCGGTTGGATATTTGTCAAGATCAATCTTGTATATACCCAGAATAAATCTCCAATGCTTGTAATTTCTATAAAATTCGGGCATATAGAATGACTTTTCTTTGAAATATCCAAATGACTTTTGAACTTTGGGTATTTGAGGAAAGTAGGTTTCTATATGCCCGAATTTTGAAAGGATTTTTCTTGCTAATAACAATTATGTGGGTATTTCAATAGTGTACGGTTACATATGACCAATCATAAAAGTTCTATGGGTATTTCGTTTGAAATATAGGATATATGTCCAAAGTAGGAGCGGCAATAATCATAAAAAACCCCCATGCGGGCTGCGCCCGCACCACATCACATGATAATACGCATCGCTCCGCCTTACGGCTCTCGCGCTGCTACAAAAACTTCGCTTCCCGCGCCGTGCTGAAGCACGACGCTACAGCTCAGTTTTTGTTACGGTCTTGAGGTCCTGCGACAGGGCTTGCGCAAGCGCGCCCTGATCTCGGACTTCAATCCCGATTATCATAAAAAATCTCCCCCGGGAGTGGTTGACACTTCGGGGGTTTTGTGCTACATTAAAAAATGCACTATTATGGCGAGATATGCCTTCCCATTTTTTGATTTTTTTGATAAAAAAAGGAAGGATACATATCCTTGCATTGTCTAAATTTTATAGCACAAGGGGTGAAACGTCAATGGAAAAAAACAGAATACGGCCGGTCAGCACCGGTAAAAGTATGCGAATGAGTTACCAGAGACAAAAAGAAGTTTTGGAAATGCCCAATCTGATTGAAGTGCAGAAGGACTCCTACAACTGGTTCCTGACAGAAGGAATGAAGGAAGTCTTCGACGACATTTCTCCGATTGAGGATTACAGTGGAAAACTCAGTCTCGAATTCGTAGACTTTACTTTGTGTGAGGACGATGTAAAGTATTCAATCGAAGAGTGCAAGCAGCGCGATGCTACGTTTGCGGCACCTTTGAAAGTGAAAGTAAGACTTTTCAATAAAGAAAAAGAAGAGATCTCCGAGCATGAGATCTTTATGGGTGACCTGCCGCTGATGACTGCAACAGGTACGTTCGTGATCAACGGAGCGGAGCGTGTTATCGTCAGCCAGTTGGTTCGTTCTCCAGGTATTTACTATGCGATCGCTCACGACAAACTGGGCAAAAAACTTTATTCCTGTACCGTTATCCCCAACCGTGGTGCATGGCTGGAGTATGAGACAGACTCCAACGACGTTTTCTATGTGCGAGTTGACCGTACCCGTAAAGTTCCGATCACTGTGCTGATCCGTGCGCTTGGCGTCGGAACCAACGCTGAGATCGTAGAGCTGTTTGGCGAAGAACCGAAGATCATGGCAAGCTTCGGAAAGGATGTAGCGACCAATTATCACGAAGGTCTGCTGGAACTTTACAAGAAGATCCGTCCGGGCGAGCCGCTGGCAGTTGAGAGCGCGGAGAGCCTGATCAACGCAATGTTCTTTGACCCGCGCCGTTACGATCTGGCAAAGGTCGGCCGATATAAATTCAACAAGAAACTGTCACTGAGAAACCGTATCCGTGGTCACATCCTTGCGGAGGATGTTGTCAATACGGAAACAGGTGAGATCATTGCCGAGAAGGGTACCAAAGTGACCCGTGAGCTGGCAGATGAGATCCAGTATGCGGCAGTTCCTTATGTCTACATTCAGACAGACGAGGACAGAACGGTCAAAGTCCTTTCTAACATGATGGTCGACATCACAAAATGGGTGGATGTAGATCCGAAGGAAGTTCATGTAACGGAAGAGGTTTACTATCCGGTTCTCGCTGAGATTCTGAGTGAATATACAGAACTCGAAGATATCAAGGAAGCGATCGTCCGCAGGATCCATGAGCTGATCCCCAAGCATATTACAAAAGAAGATATCTTTGCTTCTATCAACTACAATATGCATCTGGAGTATGGACTTGGAAACGATGATGACATCGATCACCTTGGAAACCGTCGTATCCGTGCGGTCGGCGAGCTGCTTCAGAACCAGTATCGCATTGGTCTCTCCAGACTGGAGAGAGTTGTCCGCGAGCGTATGACAACACAGGATATCGATACCATCTCACCGCAGTCACTGATCAATATCAAACCGGTAACAGCTGCTGTAAAAGAGTTCTTCGGATCTTCCCAGCTGTCCCAGTTTATGGATCAGAACAACCCGCTCGGTGAGCTGACACATAAGAGACGTCTTTCTGCCCTTGGTCCCGGCGGTCTGTCCAGAGACCGTGCCGGTTTCGAGGTGCGAGACGTACACTATTCCCACTACGGCAGAATGTGCCCCATTGAGACCCCCGAGGGTCCCAACATCGGTCTGATCAACTCGCTGGCATCCTATGCCCGAATCAATCAGTACGGATTTGTCGAGGCACCTTACCGTAAGATCGACAAGAGCGATCCTATGAATCCGCGTGTAACAGACGAAGTTGTTTATATGACAGCGGATGAAGAGGATAATTATCATGTAGCGCAGGCGAATGAGCAGCTGGATGCAGAAGGACATTTTGTCCGCAAGAACGTATCCGGTCGTTATCGCGAGGAAACACAGGAGTACGAGCGTCAGATGTTCGACTACATGGACGTATCTCCTAAGATGGTATTTTCCGTAGCGACAGCCCTCATTCCTTTCCTGCAGAATGATGATGCGAACCGTGCCCTCATGGGTTCCAACATGCAGAGACAGGCAGTTCCGCTTCTCTTTACAGAGACTCCTGTAGTCGGTACAGGTATGGAGGCCAAGGCTGCTGTTGACTCAGGTGTCTGCATTGTGGCAAAGAAGGCAGGTACAGTATCGTTTGTTTCATCAAAAGAGATCCGCGTGAACAATGATGACGGCTCAAAAGATGTTTATCATGTCACCAAATTCATGCGAAGCAACCAGAGCAACTGCTACAACCAGAGACCGATCGTCAATAAGGGAGACCATATTGAAGCGGGTGAGGTGATCGCAGACGGACCGTCTACATCCCAGGGCGAGCTGGCACTCGGCAAAAATCCGCTGATCGGCTTCATGACATGGGAAGGCTACAACTATGAGGATGCGGTCCTCCTGAGTGAGCGTCTGGTTCAGGATGATGTTTATACATCCATCCATATCGAAGAGTACGAGGCAGAGTCCAGAGATACCAAGCTCGGACCGGAGGAGATCACCAGAGATGTTCCCGGTGTCGGAGACGATGCTCTGAAGAATCTGGATGACCGTGGAATCATCCGCATCGGTGCAGAGGTACGTGCGGGAGATATCCTTGTCGGCAAGGTAACCCCTAAGGGCGAAACCGAGCTGACAGCGGAAGAGAGACTGCTGCGTGCCATCTTCGGTGAGAAAGCAAGAGAAGTCCGTGATACATCTCTTAAGGTGCCGCACGGTGAATATGGTATTGTTGTGGATGCTAAAGTCTTCACAAGAGAGAATGGCGACGAGCTGTCTCCGGGTGTAAATCAGGCTGTCCGCATTTACATTGCACAGAAGAGAAAGATCTCCGTCGGCGACAAGATGGCCGGCCGTCATGGAAACAAGGGCGTTGTTTCCCGTGTGCTTCCGGTTGAGGATATGCCCTTCCTGCCGAACGGACGTCCGCTGGATATCGTGCTGAATCCCCTTGGCGTACCTTCCCGTATGAATATCGGACAGGTATTGGAGATCCACCTTTCCCTGGCTGCAAAAGCACTTGGATTCAACATCTCAACACCGGTATTCGACGGTGCGAACGAGATCGATATCCAGGATACGCTGGAACTTGCAAACGATTATGTAAATCTTGAGTGGGATGAATTCACTGCAAAACATAAAGATGAGCTTCTGCCCGAGGTTTACGAATATCTGGATAAAAATAAAGCACACAGAGCATTGTGGAAGGGCGTTCCGATCTCCAGAGACGGAAAGGTACAGCTCCGAGATGGACGTACCGGCGAACCTTTCGACAGCCCGACGACCATCGGACACATGCATTATCTGAAGCTGCATCATCTGGTAGACGATAAGATCCATGCCCGTTCAACGGGTCCATATTCACTGGTTACGCAGCAGCCTCTGGGTGGTAAAGCGCAGTTCGGCGGCCAGCGTTTCGGTGAGATGGAGGTTTGGGCACTGGAGGCATATGGCGCTTCCTATACCCTGCAGGAGATCCTGACCGTTAAGTCTGATGATGTTGTAGGTCGTGTAAAGACGTATGAAGCGATCATCAAAGGAGAGAACATCCCGGATGCCGGAATTCCGGAGTCCTTTAAGGTGCTCCTTAAGGAATTGCAATCCCTGGGTCTGGATGTACGTGTCCTGCGCGATGACAATACTGAAGTTGAGATCATGGAATCTGTGGATTACGGCGAGACAGACCTTCGCAATATCATCGAGGGTGACCGCTTCAGCAGAAACCGTGAAGAAGATAATCTGGGGGCCTACGGTTTCAGCAAGCAGGAATTCCAGAACGAAGAGTTGGTAGACATCGAAGAAGAAGACAGTCCTGATCTCCAGGAAGCAGAAGTAGAAGACGAATTCTGATTTCTGAGAGACCGAAAGGAAAGGGGTATTTAAATGCCGGAAATTGTAAATAAAGAAGAGACATACCAGCCGCTGACTTTTGATGCGATCAAGATCGGTCTTGCATCACCGGAAAAAATACGCGAGTGGTCTCACGGTGAAGTAAAAAAACCAGAGACCATCAATTACAGAACACTTAAGCCCGAGAAGGACGGCCTGTTCTGCGAGCGTATCTTCGGACCCTCCAAGGACTGGGAATGCCATTGTGGTAAATATAAAAAAATTCGCTATAAAGGTGTTGTCTGCGACCGCTGTGGCGTTGAGGTCACAAAGGCTTCTGTACGCCGTGAGCGTATGGGGCACATTGAGCTCGCTGCTCCGGTATCCCATATCTGGTATTTCAAGGGTATTCCCTCCAGAATGGGACTGATCCTTGACCTTTCTCCGAGAACCCTGGAGAAAGTACTGTATTTTGCAAATTATATTGTGCTTGACGGCGGCGATACCGCGCTCATGAAAAAACAGGTACTCAGCGAGAAAGAGTATCAGGATGCAAGAGAGCAGTATGGCAGCAGCTTCCGTGTCGGCATGGGTGCAGAGGCGATCAAAGAGCTTCTGTGCGAGATCGATCTGGAGAAAGAATCCGAGGAGCTGAAAACCGATCTGGCTGAGTCCACAGGTCAGAAACGTACACGTATCATCAAACGTCTCGAGGTGGTTGAGGCATTCCGTGAGTCCGGAAATCGTCCGGAGTGGATGATCATGGATGCGGTTCCCGTTATCCCGCCGGATCTTCGTCCCATGGTACAGCTGGACGGCGGACGTTTTGCAACCTCCGATCTGAACGATCTGTACAGACGTATCATCAACAGAAATAACCGTCTGAAGAGACTGCTGGAGCTTGGTGCTCCGGATATCATCGTCCGCAACGAAAAACGTATGCTGCAGGAAGCAGTAGATGCGTTGATCGACAACGGACGCCGCGGCCGTCCGGTTACAGGACCCGGAAACCGTGCGCTGAAATCTCTTTCAGACATGCTGAAGGGTAAATCCGGACGTTTCCGTCAGAACCTGCTCGGAAAACGTGTGGACTATTCAGGCCGTTCCGTTATCGTTGTAGGTCCGGAGCTGAAGATCTATCAGTGCGGTCTGCCGAAAGAGATGGCGATCGAGCTGTTCAAGCCCTTTGTTATGAAGGAGCTGGTCGCAAACGGCACAGCACATAATATCAAAAATGCGAAGAAGATGGTTGAGAAGCTTCAGCCGGAGGTATGGGATGTCCTCGAGGGTGTCATCAAAGAGCATCCGGTTATGCTGAACCGTGCACCTACGCTGCATCGTCTGGGTATCCAGGCTTTTGAGCCGATCCTGGTAGAAGGTAAGGCGATCAAGCTGCATCCGCTTGTATGTACAGCTTTTAACGCCGACTTCGATGGTGACCAGATGGCGGTACATCTTCCGCTTTCCGTTGAGGCACAGGCAGAGTGCCGCTTTATGCTGCTCTCTCCCAACAACCTGCTGAAACCTTCAGATGGAGGTCCGGTAGCGGTTCCTTCTCAGGATATGGTACTTGGTATCTATTATCTGACACAGGAGCGTCCTGGTGCCAAAGGCGAGGGAAGCTTCTTCAGAAATCTGAATGAGGCAATCCTTGCTTACGAGAATGGCTATATTACACTGCAGAGCAAGATTCTGGTTCGTGTATCCGGTGAGAATGCAGAAGGCGAGCCAATCTCCAGAAATGTAGAATCTACACTGGGAAGATTCCTCTTTAACGAGATCATTCCTCAGGATCTGGGCTATGTGGATCGTTCGATCCCGGGTAACGAGCTGCTGCCGGAGGTGGATTTCCTGCTGGCCAAGAAACAGCTGAAACAGATCCTTGAAAAGGTTATCACCGTCCATGGTGCGACCAAGACGGCAGAGGTTCTGGACTCCATTAAGGCTATGGGATACAAGTATTCCACAAGGGCTGCCATGACTGTATCCATTTCGGATATGACCGTGCCGCCGCAGAAGCCGGAGATGATCAAAAATGCACAGGATACTGTGGATAAGATCACCAGAAACTATAAGCGTGGCCTGATCACGGATGAGGAGCGTTACAAAGAGGTTGTTGAGACCTGGAAGAACACGGATGATGAGCTGACACATGCTCTGCTCTCCGGTCTGGATAAGTATAACAATATTTACATGATGGCAGACTCCGGTGCCCGTGGATCTGATAAGCAGATCAAGCAGCTGGCCGGAATGCGTGGTCTGATGGCGGATACAACCGGTCATACCATCGAGCTGCCGATCAAGTCTAACTTCCGTGAAGGTCTGGATGTACTGGAGTATTTCATGTCCGCGCACGGTGCGCGTAAAGGACTTTCGGATACTGCTCTGCGTACGGCGGACTCCGGTTACCTGACAAGACGAATGGTCGATGTATCGCAGGATCTGATCATCCGCGAGGTAGATTGTTCAGCAGATGCAGACCAGATCCCTGGCATGTATGTACATACATTTGCGGACGGCAAGGAAGAGATCGAGTCTCTGCAGGAGCGTATCACAGGACGTTTTGCATGTGAGACCATCAAGAATAAAGATGGTGAGGTCCTGGTAAAGGCCAACCACATGATCACAGGAAAACGTGCTGCACGCATTATCAACGAAGGTGTCGATGAAAACGGCAAGCCCTATGAGAAGATCAAGATCCGTACGATCTTAAGCTGCCGTTCTCATATTGGTATCTGTGCGAAATGCTACGGTTCCAACCTGGCTACCGGTGAGCCGGTTCAGGTCGGTGAGTCTGTCGGTATCATTGCCGCACAGTCTATCGGTGAGCCCGGCACACAGCTTACCATGCGTACCTTCCATACCGGCGGTGTTGCCGGCGGCGATATCACACAGGGTCTTCCCCGTGTAGAGGAGCTGTTTGAGGCACGTAAGCCCAAGGGTCTGGCGATCATCACCGAGATCAAAGGTGTTGCGACGATCCGGGATACCAAGAAGAAGAGAGAGGTTATTGTAACAGACAGCGAGAGCGGTGTTTCCAAGACCTATCTGATTCCTTATGGATCCAGGATTAAGATCATCGACGGTCAGGAACTGGCTGCCGGAGATGAGCTGACAGAAGGTTCTGTAAATCCGCATGATATCCTGCGGATCAAGGGAGTTCCGGATGTTCAGGATTACCTGCTGCGCGAGGTACAGAGAGTATATCGTCTGCAGGGTGTAGAAATCAGCGATAAGCACATCGAAGTCATCGTTCGACAGATGCTGAAGAAAGTCCGCGTCGAGGAGAACGGAGATACAGATATGCTTCCGGGTGCACTGGTCAATATTCTCGATTTCGAGGATATCAATGCACAGATGGAAGCAGAAGGCAAACGTCCGGCAGAGGGAAAACGGATACTGCTTGGTATCACAAAAGCTTCTCTGGCAACGGATTCCTTCCTCTCTGCTGCATCCTTCCAGGAGACCACCAAAGTCCTGACAGATGCGGCGATCAAGGGCAAAGTAGATCACCTGATCGGCCTGAAGGAAAATGTTTTGATCGGTAAACTGATTCCGGCCGGTACCGGCATGAAGTGCTACAGCGATATTTCGCTGGATTCTGATAAAGATGTGATCCATACACCTGGCGAGCTCGAGGAAGAAGATTTCGCAGCTGCGGAAGAACCGCAGGAGATGGAGCAGCTGGAGGGATTTGATGAGCTGAATCCCGAAGAATTCCAGGGTGAGGAAATCGAGATCGAAGTTGACGAAATAGATGAAGTTGCGGAAATGGATGAAGCGGCAGATCCGGTAGATTCCGACGCAATGGATCCTGTTGAATTATAAAACATTGGCGTTAAGCGCTTCATGGAAGAGACCATACCGAAAGAGGCGTGGTCTCTTCCTGTTTACAGCGAAAAGGAGGACAGTATGAAACAGTTACCCGGCATACTGAAGCTTGTTTTTATCATTGCGGATGCGGCACTTGCAGCGGCCATTGTCCTGATCCTGGTATTCGGAGGACGTGGAAGCAGCATAGTTGGCGCGGCTTCGGCAAATTTTGAAAATAATTCTCTTGAATATGGAACGGAGGCACAGACACAGACCTATTCCGGCATCATTTCAGCTAAGATCAGTACGGATATTCTGGATGCTGCGGAAGCGCAGGCTGCGGAAGAGGGTAAACCGAGTGCCCTGACCCCGGAAACGATTGCAACCGAGACACCGACGCCGACACCAACTACCACGCCGGCGGCTTCTTCGGATTATAGTACATTTATTTTCCCAAACAGTGATACAACACTGATCACTACAGATGAGATGAATAGTCTGCTGACAGATCAGTCACGCTGGCAGAGAGCGGTCAATGAACTTTATGCCCGCCATGGGTACCAGTTCCATGCGGATAAAAACGCAACGGATTATGCATATTTCAACAGTCTTGACTGGTATGTCAATATGCCCAAGGTCGATTCGCAGGAGACGGTTAAGGCATCTTTCAACAGTGTTGAACATGCAAATCTTCAGGCACTTGTAGACTTCGCTTCAGCCAAGGGCTGGTTATGATAAAGGAGGGGCAGTATGTTTTGCGAAAGATGTGGAAAACAGAACGATGATACCAGCCGTTTCTGCCGTTACTGCGGTGCTCCTCTGGGTCTGTCCGATACACTTCCGGACAATATTGAGGATATGTATGACGGATACGGGGAAGAACCTGAAGAACAACAGTTTGACTACAATGAAACCGGCAGTAGTTACGATGCAGGTTATGGATCTTCTGCTGCTGATTACAGTGATGGCTATGACAGTTATGACAGCGTCAATGAAGACTACGCACGCAGATCTTCCTCTACGGGAGCAGGGGAGAAGCGTACCCGTAAAACCGCGGAGAAAAAGGCCGCAAAGAAACCGGCGGATCAGAAAAAAAGTGCCAGAAAAAGAAAACGTTTCCTGAAAAATTATATACCGGTATTTATTCTGGCGGCAGTTTTTGTTGTACTGATCATTGTTGCCCTGAATGTTGGGAAAAAACAGTTTTCGGCAGAAAAGACAGCGCAGAAGTATATGGAAGCTGTACTGAATGCGGACTGGGATACGGCGTACGATTATCTGAATGTCCGAGAGGTAACAGGTCTTACCAAAGACGATTATACTGCAGCTAAGAGCGCGACCGCGCCGGTATCCTATCAGGAGATGACGGCAACCGATGCGACTGCGCTTGCGCAGAACTATGTGGACCAGGCGAGCGATTACATGGATGAGCTGGGTCTCGGAGATCTTGGAGAACTGGGCGACATGTTTGCGGATGCCTATTCAGAATATGAGGATACCTATAATGAAGCCACAGGGGCAGAAAATGCCACATCAGTAGTAGTTGAGTATTATACCTCTTCCGGAACCCAGACAGCTTATGTGACAATGGAAAAGGCCGGAAAGAAATGGCTCTTCTTTGATGATTGGAAAGTGTCGGCGGACAGCACCTACGGCACCGATATCGAGCTGACGGTACCGGCCGGAAGCACAGTTCTTTTAAATGGTGCGGCTCCTTCCGGAGCAGCTGTTACCAATGATGATGGCACAGAGGATGTCTATACGATCCCGGCCCTCTTCTACGGAACTTACCAGCTGGAGATCTCCCAGGAAGATATGGAGCCATACACGGAAGCAGTAGAGTATGATGGCTACGAGAATCTTTATTACGGCGACCTGAAACTGGTTCCGGATGCAGACCTTACCGTAAGTCTTACCAAACAGTTCGGAAATGACTTTCAGAAATATCTGAGTGCGGCATTTGCCGGCAGCGATTTCTCAGCTGTTCAGGATCTCTTTACGGCAGATGCGGTAAAGAATGAAAAAGTGCAGCCTTATTATAAAAATATTCAGGATGACCTGTACACGATTGACAGAGGATATGGTATCATAGATATAGAACTGGATTCGATTTCCATTGATTTCGATCCCTACTCCTCGATCAGCGATCAGAAACCGACCGATATTGTCATGACGGTCAAATGTAATTACAATGCCGAGTGGTATTATTCCGACAGCGGCGATGTGGAAACTGAGAAGTACGAGGATTCCTTTATGGCAGCGTACGCAAAGGAGAACGGAACCTGGAAGTTAAAAGTTCTGGAATTCTAAACGCGGCAGGTCTGTAAAATGGAGAGAGACGATCTCAATTTAAAAGTACAAAAACGTATTGAAAAAAACCGGCGGACCCAGAAATGGATCCGTCGGGGAAAGATAGCTGCGGCTGCCGGTATCATCTTGGCAGTGGCGGCTATCTTGTGGGTTATCGTAAAGCCTTTTGTACAACAGAACGACTGGACGGAAGGCGCAACTTCAGCGGCAGCCCAGAAGGAGCCGAAAGTCATTGCACCGGAAGCGGAAGACGGGTCCGGGGCTGCCGGGACCAAGGTCCCCGGCGATGGCATGACGATCCAATATACCGCTCCGGGCTGGCAGAAGGACGATACCGGATGGTTTTACGCCGCGGATGCGGATACCTGCTACTATGACGGCTGGCAGGAGATCGACGGTACTACTTATCATTTCGGATCGGATGGTTATATCGATACAGGCTGGACGGCGATCGGCGGAAAAGGCTATTACTTTGACAGCAGGGGTGTCTACGATTCGACCAGGGACGCCTCTCATATGATCGCGCTGACGTTCGATGACGGTCCCGGTGAATATACGGGTCAGCTTCTGGATATCCTGGCTGCGAACAATGCTTATGCAACATTTATGATGATGGGAACCCAGCTGGAAAAATACGGAGCCGATATCGTTCCACGCATGGCTGCGGAGGGACACACGATCGGCAACCATTCCTACGATCATACGCAGCTGATCGATGCGGATATGTCCTCGATCCAGTGGGAATTTTCTGCAACGGATCAGATCATTGCCCAGTGGAACAACGGACAGGGTGCCAGTGTCGTTCGCTTCCCATACGGCGACTACCCGGATGGCGGTGTAGCGGTCACCGGACATCCCCAGATCTATTGGGATGTGGATTCTCTTGACTGGGACAGCCAGAATCCGGATGCGATCATCGCACAGATCGAGTCGCAGCTCGAGGTGGGCTGCATTGTCCTTATGCACGATATTTACGAAGAAACGGTTCAGGCCTGTGCTACCCTGGTCCCGCGTCTTCAGAGCGAAGGCTATGAACTGGTCAACATCGAGACTCTGGCGGCTGCAAACGGCTATGACCTGACAGACGGCGTCACCTATTTCTCTTTCAAACAGAAAAATAAGGATGAGTCGCGTGTTACGGATCAGGGCTATTAAAAAATTAGAAAAAGGGATTTCGTGTGCAGATCAATATCATATTTATTTTGACCAATATGCTTCTGGGAGTCGGCCTTGCCATGGATGCTTTTTCTGTATCAATGGCCAACGGTCTGAATGACCCGCATATGAAGCGCAGTAAAATGAATCTGATCGCGGGAACCTTCTGCGGATTCCAGATCCTTATGCCTTTGATCGGCTGGGTGTGTGTCCACACCGTACTGCAGTATTTTAAGATATTTGAAAAGTTTATTCCCTGGATCGCACTCATCCTGCTTGCCCTGATCGGCGGCAAGATGGTGGTAGAGGGTATCCGCGGCGGAGAAGAAGACAACGTCATATCGGTTGGCCTGGGTGCGCTTATGGTCCAGGGCATTGCGACCTCGATCGATGCTCTGTCTGTCGGATTTACCATTGCCGAATATGAATGGTATGCGGCGCTGCTTGCGGCAGTGATCATTGGTATTGTTACCTTTGTTATCTGTATGACGGGGCTTTTCATCGGGCGAAAATTCGGGACGAAGCTGGCAGGAAAGGCGTCTGTTCTGGGCGGCTGCATCCTGATCGCGATCGGGCTGGAGATCTTTATCAGTGGAATGATCGGCTGAGGCAGGGATGCCATGCGAATGCTGACGGTCAGATGTTCAGCTGTTCAGATGAGATCAAAACGCATTCAGCGAATCACATATATCATGCGGCTTTGCCGCATAAAAACACATGTTACAGCAAATGAAACTGTACGGAAGGGAGACTTATGGGAGGATTTTTTGGCGTAGCATCTAAGGAGAACTGCAATTTCGATCTGTATTTCGGTACAGATTACCACTCACATCTCGGAACCCGCAGGGCGGGTATGGCTGTATGGGGACCGAAAGGTTTCCGCAGATCCATTCACAATATCGAGAATTCCCAGTTCAGGACAAAATTTGATAAAGAACTGCCCGAGCTGAGCGGCAATTTCGGTATCGGAAGTATTTCCGATTTTGAGCCGCAGCCGGTTCTGGTTCGCTCGCATCACGGAACATTTGCCATCACTACAGTCAGCAAGATCAACAATGCGGACACGCTGGTGGATGAGATCCTCAAGAACAACGTACATTATTTTGAGATGGGCAACGGTGAGATCAACCCCACAGAGCTGGTTGCATCGCTGATCAATCAGAAAGACAATCTGATCGACGGTATCAAGTATGCGCTGGAGGTGATCGACGGCTCGCTTTCCATGTTGATCCTAACCCCCAAGGGCATTTATGCGGCAAGGGATAAAATGGGGCGTACACCTATCATTCTCGGTAAGAAAGACGGGGCAAGATGTGCCTGTTTTGAGAGTTATTCCTACATGAATCTGGGCTATGAGACAGATCGCGAACTGGGCCCCGGTGAGGTTGTCGTCTTTGATGCGGAAAACTGCAAGACCCTTGTAGCCCCCGGCGATAAGATGAAGATCTGTACATTCCTCTGGGTTTATTATGGATATCCGTCTGCTGTATACGAGGGCGTCAATGTAGAAGAGATGCGTTATAACTGCGGCAGACTGTTGGCCGGCCGTGATAATGTGGATGTGGATGTGGTCGCAGGAGTTCCGGATTCCGGTACCGCTCATGCGGTAGGATATGCCAATGCAACAGGTATTCCATTCTCCCGTCCTTTTATCAAGTATACACCGACCTGGCCGCGTTCCTTTATGCCGACCATCCAGTCCCAGCGTAATCTGATCGCACATATGAAACTGCTGCCCGTACACCAGCTGATCAAGGGCAAAAAGCTTCTGCTGATCGACGATTCCATTGTTCGTGGAACACAGCTTCGTGAAACCACGGAATTCCTGTATCAGAGCGGTGCAAAGGAAGTACATATCCGTCCGGCCTGCCCGCCGCTTCTTTTTGGCTGCAAATACTTAAACTTCTCCCGGTCAAGATCCGAAATGGAGCTGATTGGCAGAGTTGTGATCAACGAGCTGGAAGGCGGAGATGTTTCTGTAGAGACGATCAAAGAATATGCGGACCCGGATTCCGAGAAGTATGCAAACATGGTCGAAGGCATCCGCAAGAAACTGAACTTCACTTCGCTGAGATTTCATCGTCTCGATGATATGCTGGAATCGGTGGGAATCGATCCTTCCAAGCTTTGCACTTATTGCTGGAACGGGGAAGAATAGAAAACAGTACGGTGTTACGGCGCTGCATGCAGATTCCACGTAGCACCCCATTTGTGAAAGCTTTGCTTACATGAATTGAATCATAAGAAACACTAAGGCTTCGGGAAGTTTGCCAAAGGAGGCAACTCAAATCCCGGAGCCTTAGTGATTTTTAGTATTCAGTTCATGTGAGGAATCGTTCCAGAAGGGATCCTATAGAGGAGCAGTAGGGCCCTCACCATTCTGAGCTCATAACCATGAAAAGCGCGGCCTTTGCATCAGTTGTTCTTCATGGCCTCGCGCTTACGCAGTCTCGGGTCGAGGATTCTCTTGCGGATGCGAAGACTCTTTGGTGTTACCTCAAGCAGCTCATCGCGGTCGATGAATTCCAGAGCCTCTTCAAGAGAGAGCACCTTGGGCGGTGTCAACGTCAGTGCTTCGTCTGCAGATGAAGAACGAGTGTTGGTCAGATGTTTGGTCTTGCAGACATTCAGCTCAATATCCTCGGCCTTACCGTTTTGTCCGATGACCATGCCGCCGTATACTTTTTCACCGGGTCCGATAAAGAGGGTACCGCGCGCCTGGGCAGAGAAAAGGCCATAGGTTACGGATTCGCCGCTCTCAAATGCAATCAGGGAACCCTGCTGACGGAAATGGATATCTCCTTTATAAGGTGCATAACCATCAAAAATGGTATTCAGGATACCGGTTCCCTTTGTCATGGTAAGGAAGTTGCCGCGGAAACCGATCAGTCCGCGGGAGGGGATGGCAAATTCCAGACGGCTGGACCCGTCGCTTCCCATACTCATGCCCTGCAGTTCGCCCTTGCGCTCGCTGAGACGCTGGATCACAGAGCCGGAGAATTCTTCATCGACATCAACATAAGCAATCTCCATGGGCTCGAGCAGCTTGCCGCGTTCATCGATTTTGTAGATGACTTCTGCCTTGCTGACTGCAAATTCGTAGCCTTCGCGGCGCATATTTTCGATCAGGACGGAAAGGTGAAGCTCGCCTCGGCCGGATACCTTAAAACAGTCGGCAGATTCTGTCTCCTCCACACGAAGACTGACATCGGTATTCAGCTCACGGAAGAGGCGGTCTCTGATGTGGCGGGATGTCACATATTTGCCTTCCTGCCCTGCCAGAGGGGAATCGTTTACCAGGAAGTTCATGGAGATCGTTGGCTCGGAGATCTTCTGGAAGGGAATGGGTTCCGGATGTTCAAGGTCGCAGAGCGTATCACCTATATGCAGATCGGCGATGCCGGAGATGGCTACAATAGAACCGATGTTGGCTTCCGTGACTTCAACTTTATTTAATCCATCAAACTCGTAGAGTTTGCTGATCTTTACTTTTTTCTTTTTGGAAGGATCGTGATGATTCATCAGCATCACTTCCTGATTGACGGCGATCTTGCCATTATCCACCTTGCCGACACCGATGCGGCCGACGTATTCATTGTAGTCGATCGTGCTGATCAGCAGCTGCGTACCGGCATCCGGGTCTCCTTCCGGAGCAGGGATATATTTCAGGATGGCATCGAAGAGCGGTGTCATATCCTTTGGCGTATCGTTCAGATCGAGCACAGCATGACCCTTCTTAGCGGAAGCGTAGAGGAAGGGGCAGTCCAGCTGCTCGTCGGAAGCATCCAGGTCCATGAGCAGCTCCAGAACTTCGTCGACAACCTCATCGGGGCGTGCTTCCGGACGGTCGATCTTGTTGATGCAGACGATCACGTTCAGATCCAGCTCCAATGCTTTTTTCAATACAAATTTCGTCTGTGGCATGGCGCCTTCGAAGGCGTCTACCAGCAGGATGACACCATTGACCATCTTAAGGACACGCTCCACTTCGCCGCCGAAATCGGCATGTCCCGGTGTGTCGATGATGTTGATCTTGGTTCCTTTATAAAATACAGCTGTATTTTTGGACAGGATGGTGATGCCGCGCTCGCGCTCCAGATCGTTGGAGTCCATGACACGCTCCTGTACTTCCTGATGTTCACGGAAGACACCGCTCTGTTTGAGCAGTTCATCTACCAGTGTGGTCTTGCCGTGGTCTACGTGGGCGATGATCGCTACATTTCTTACGTCTTCGCGCTTTATTTTCATAACTGAAATCCTCTCATGTTTGAACCTGAAAGTATTGATGGTTCGAAAGTTGACTTTTGTCGTTAACAAAAATACACTATAACACAGTTGAGATTATTTGAGAAGCGATTTTTGCTGTGTTTCTTTACAATTCCTATCTGATACTTATATAATAAGTAAGGTTTCAAAAATATAACAAGGGGGGAACAAAAATGACAAGAAAATTTCCGCATCTTTCCAGTCCTATCACGATCGGTCGTGTGACTTTTCGCAATCGCATGTTTTCCGCTCCCATGGGCGGCACGGATATCACCAATGACGGCTGTATCGGGCCAAAGTCTGCGGCCTTTTATGAGCTGCGGGGACGTGGCGGCGCTGCTGCTGTAACGGTTTCTGAGTGTATGGTGCATCCGGCTACGGATGGATCGCATGCTTACCATCTGGATACGAAGATCCTGAATTCTCTGGCTTCCGCTACCTATGCGGCAGATGCCATCCGGCGCCATGGTGCCATGCCATCTCTGGAATTGTCCCATTCCGGTCAGTTTGCAGGAACTTATATGACAGATAAGAGCAAACAGCACGATATGTGCCAATGGGGCCCTTCTGATACAGTCCGTGCAGATGGCGTGCAGGTGCGTGCTCTTACCAAAGAAATGATTGATGAGATCGTTGCTGCTTATAAGGAAGTGGCCGGACTGGCGAAGCGTGCCGGTTTTGAACTTCTGATGATCCACAGCGGACATGGCTGGCTGATCAACCAGTTCCTTTCTCCGCTTTTTAATCATCGCGATGATGAATACGGTGGGTCTCTGGAGAATCGCTGCCGGCTTGCAATCGAAGTGCTGACTGCAGTGCGTGAAGCGGTGGGCCCCGGATTCCCGATTGAATTTCGTATGAGCGGTTCGGAGTTTACGGAAGGCGGATACGATCTGGATGAGGGTGTCAAGATCGCACAGATGATCGAGCCTTATGTGGATATCATCCATGTTTCTGCGGGCACTTATCAGAAAACCTTTGGCATTACCCATCCTTCCATGTTTGAGGAACATGGCAGAAATGTTTATCTTGCTGCAGAGATCAAGAAACATGTTTCTGTACCTGTGGCCACACTTGGCGGATTGAACGATCCTGCCCAGATGGAAGAGATCATCGCCACCGGGAAGGCAGATATCGTATATATGGGACGCGCCCTTCTGGCAGATCCCTTCCTGCCCAAAAAGGTTGTAGAGGGAAGAGACGATGAGATCAAACGCTGCCTGCGCTGTTTCACCTGTATGGCTGAACGTGCCGCAACTTCCACCAGACGGTGTACGATCAATCCTCTGATCGGTCGGGAAATGGATGGCATAGAGATTCATCCGGTTGCTGAAAGCGAGAGGAAAAAGGTGCTGGTTGTCGGCGCCGGACCGGGAGGACTGGAGGCTGCATTGACTGCCGCAAAACGTGGACATCAGGTGATCCTCTGTGATAAGGCATCAGAAGTGGGCGGTATCTTGAAGAGCGAGAGGGCCCTTCCTTTCAAATACGAAATGTACCATCTGGGCGTAACACAGGAAAAACTGTGCAGACAGGCGGGCGTGGAGATCCGTTTAAATACGGAAGTCACACCGGAGTATGCCGAGGCAGAGAAGGCGGATGCAATCATCATAGCAGTTGGATCTGAGCCGGTATTCCCACCGATCAAAGGTCTGCGTGATGGCAAAAATGTCATTCTGGTCAACCATTATTATCTTGAACAGGAAAAAGTCGAGGATGATGTCGTAGTATTCGGCGGTGGTTTGGCGGGCTGTGAGATCGCGATCCACCTGGGCAGGGAAGGAAAACACGTCCATCTTGTGGAGATGAGAGATGCCCTTGCACCGGATGCCAATGTCCGCCATCGCCCCCTGCTCCTTAAGGAGATGGATAAATATGTAACGGTCCATACAGGCTACAAGGGCCTCGAAGTGACAGAAGATGGCATTATCTGCGAAGATAAAGAAGGCGGCAGACATCTTGTTCCGGGCAAGACTGTCATCTGTGCGCTTGGTCAGAGAGCCCGTGCAGAAATGGCCGAAAGCCTTACCGATTGCGCACCATGGACTATCAAGATCGGAGACTGCAACCGCGCATCAACCATCACGAACGCAGTATACCAGGGCTATCACGCAGCACTGGATATTTAGGGAGGATCTCACCATGATCAATTTTGTACATTACACACCTACAGAAGTAGTATTCGGCAAAGATACCGAGCTTCAGGCCGGCGCATATGCGAAAAAATGGGGCGCAAGCCGTGTCCTTCTGGTATTCGGCAAAGGCAGTGCCGTTCGCTCAGGTCTGGTCGGACGCGTGGAGGATTCTCTGGCAAAAGAGGGGATCGCTTCTTTACAGTTTGGCGGGGTACAGGCAAATCCGCTGCTTTCCTATGCGGAAGTCGGGATCCGTGAAGCACTGGATTTCGGTGCAGATATGATCCTGGCTGTCGGTGGCGGCAGCGTGATCGATACAGCTAAGGCCATTGCGCATGGTGCTGCAAATCCGGACCTCAAGCTGTGGGATATCTGGACCAGGAAAGTGGAGATCACAAAAACACTGCCGGTCGGAGTGGTCCTGACCATTCCGGCGGCCGGAAGTGAGATGAGCAATTCGGCAGTCCTGACCAACGAGGCAGAAGGCAGGAAAGCCGGTTTGAATTTCGATCTGAACCGCGTAAAGTTTGCCATCATGAATCCTGCGCTGGCTGCAACATTGCCGAAGTATCAGCTGGGCTGCGGTGTCACCGATATCATGATGCATACGCTGGAGCGCTATTTTATCCCGGACAGCCACGCAATGATCACCGATGAGATCGCGGAGGGCCTGCTGCGGACTGTCATTGCGAACGGACGGATCATTGCTGAGCATCCGGAGGATTATGATGCCATGGCAGAGATCATGTGGTGCTCAAGCATTTCCCACAACGGAATGACAGAGCTGGGCCGCAGGAAGGATTTTTGTGTTCACAAATTCGGACATGCACTGAGCGCACGCTACAATGCAGCGCATGGTGCAAGCCTGGCCGCCGTCTGGGGCGCCTGGGCAAAAAGTGTCTATAAGCTGGCTGTTCCGCGTTTTGCACAGTATGCAAGAAAGGTCTGGAACATTACGGAACATAATGATGAGAAAGCGGCCCTTAAGGGAATTGAAGCTACGATTTCCTATTTTCATGAGATCGGTATGCCGACCAGTCTGAAAGAGCTGGGCCTTTCGCCTTCAGATCAGGAATTCCGCGATCTGGCGCTGAATGCGACAATGAACGGAACGATCACGATATGTGTCATCACGCCGATCGACGATAAGAAGGCAGAGGAGATCTTCAGAGCTGCAGCGGAGTGAGAGACCAGAATACAGATGAATTTTAAATCGGAGGCTCTATGATATACGACGAACCCCTGTACCGCCCGCCAAGCGAGGCAAGAAGCCTGATCATTCAGGTGACCATAGGCTGTGCGCACAATACCTGCACGTTCTGCAGCATGTATAAGACTAAGAAATTCCATGTACGACGGATGGAAGAGATCTTTGCTGATCTGGATGAAATGGCGGATCTTTATGGGGATATCCCGCTTCGCATTTTTCTGGCGGATGGGGATGCGCTGGTGCTGTCTACGGATAAGCTGCTTGCGATCCTGGGATATATCAGAGAACGGTTCCCCTTTGTACAGCGAATCACTTCCTACGCAACCGTGGAAGATATTCTGAATAAATCTGCGGAAGAACTTGCTGCGCTGCACAGGGCCGGTCTTGAGATGGTTTATGTCGGCGCAGAGTCCGGAGATCCACAGATCTTAAAAGATATACAGAAGGACGTGACGCCGGATCAGATGATCCGTGCGGCCGCCCTCTTAAAAGAAAGTGGGATCGCCCTTTCCCTGACTTTGATATCGGGTCTCGGCGGCAGAGAAAGGCTGAAGGAACATGCCCTCGCTTCAGCAAGACTGGTTTCGGCTATGAAACCGGAATATCTGGGCTTTCTGACACTGATGCTGGAAGAACCGGCACCGATCATCCGGACGATCAGGGATGGGAAGATGACGCTGCTGGGTCCTGAGGATGTAGTGACGGAGATGCGTCTTTTCCTTCAGAATGTGAACTCGGACGGTACAACATTCCGCGCCAATCACGCATCCAATTATATTATGCTGAAGGGAGAACTGAACAAAGATATCCCTGCCATGCTTGCCCGTCTGGAACAGGTGGAAGCATCGGGTAAGTTCCGAAGGGAACAGTCCAGAAGACTGTAGGAGAAGCTTTGCACAGTTATATATCTGTCGTGAGGAAAAAAGAAGATCAGAATAAAAAGATCAGACGCTTCCTTTATTGACACTGCTGTGCAAAGAGTGTTATAGTAACCGTAATTACGAGATAGAGGCTGCGGGTTTCAGGATTACCCGTCCGGATGTGTCAGGCACAGGAGAAGGGCGGCGAAAGGGAAAACCGCCGAAAGGGCCGGTTCCCTGCAGACCGGCTGCTTGGGCGCAGATCGAACAGGTCTGCGACTGTCATCGGAAGATGGGGAGCTATCATTTTTACCTGTGTTTATCATATGGAAGATCTGAGAAGGCCTCGTTTTCGAAGGCTTTTTTCATTTGTATGAAGGAGGAAGAAATATGTCAATCTTTACAGGTTCAGCAGTTGCTATCGTAACACCTATGCACGAGGATGGCTCTGTGAATTACGAAAAACTCGGCGAGATCATCGAGTATCAGATCGCAAACAGCACAGACGCGATCGTTATCTGCGGTACAACCGGAGAGTCTTCAACCCTTACCCATGAGGAGCATCTGGACACCATTAAATATTGTGTAGACAAGGTTGCAAAACGTGTTCCGGTCATCGCCGGCACAGGTTCCAACTGCACAGAGACAGCCATCTATCTGTCTCAGGAAGCCGAGAAATACGGCGCAGATGCCCTGCTTCTGGTTTCCCCGTATTACAACAAGGCATCACAAAAGGGTCTGATCAAGCACTATACAGCGATCGCAGAGTCTGTTAAGCTGCCGATCATCCTTTACAATGTGCCCAGCCGCACCGGCTGCAATATCCTGCCGGAGACAGTCGCTGCCCTGGTTAACAACGTGGACAATATCGTCGGCCTCAAGGAAGCGACCGGCAATCTCTCCCAGGCTGCACAGACCATGCACCTGTGCGGAGATAAGCTGGAACTTTATTCCGGAAACGATGATCAGGTAGTTCCGCTTATGTCCATCGGCGGCCTCGGTGTGATCTCGGTCCTGGCAAATGTGGAGCCCAAATTTACACATGACATGGCCATGAAATATCTGGATGGCGATGTAAAGGGCAGCGCTAAGATGCAGCTGGATGCCATTCCGCTGATCAACGCTCTGTTCTGTGAGGTGAACCCGATCCCGGTTAAGACAGCCATGAATCTTCGCGGCTTTGAAGTGGGTCCTTTCCGCGCACCTCTTTGCGAGATGGTACCTGAGAACGAAGCAAAACTGCAGAAAGAGCTGGACGCTTTTAAGGAGATCAGATAATGGTAAGAGTGATCATGCATGGCTGCAACGGCCATATGGGACAGGTGATCAGCGGGCTGATCGCGGATGATGCGGATGTCGAGATCGTAGCCGGCATCGATGTGGTGGATAATCGTGAGAACACATATCCTGTTTTTACAGATATCAACGCCTGCGATGCGGAGGCAGATGCGATGATCGATTTCTCCTCCTACAAGGCAGCAGACGGTGTGCTGGAATATTGCAGAAGCAAAAAACTCCCGCTGGTCCTTTGCACCACCGGACTGACGGAAGAACAGCTGAAAAAAGTGAAGGAATACAGCGCTGAGACTGCAATCCTCCGCTCGGCGAATATGTCGCTCGGCATCAACACACTCATGAAACTGATCCAGGATGCAGCAAAGATCCTGGCCGTAGCCGGTTTTGATATGGAGATCGTGGAGAAACATCACAAACTGAAAAAAGATGCACCGAGCGGCACGGCCATCGCACTGGCTGACAGCCTGAATGAGGCTATGAACGGTGCTTATACCTATGTATATGACAGGAGCCAGCGCCATGAGGAGCGCGATGCCAAAGAAATCGGCATCTCTGCTGTACGCGGCGGCACCATAGTAGGAGAACACGATGTGATCTTCGCCGGACCGGATGAGGTGATCGAGCTGAAACATACTGCAACTTCCAAGGCTGTATTCGGAAAAGGTGCGGTGGAAGCAGCCAAATTCCTTGCGGGAAAAGGTCCCGGATTTTATGATATGAGTGATGTGATCGGTTAAAAGCCGACAGTCATTCCCACTTGCAGAGAACGAATATGTATAAATAAGCCCCCGATAGATTCGGCAGAATGTAACCAGATCTGTTGGGGGATCTCTATTTCGGTCAACGATTGTATCCAGGGAGGCCACATATGCCGGATTTAAAAAAAAGATTCATTTGTATCCTTGCTGCACTGCTCCTGCTGGTCACGCCCACGGGACTGCAAAATACCATACATACACTGGATACCGTCCGGGCAGATACGGGAACGGCTCTTACACTGAATTCTGCCTCTATGATCCTCGGGGAAAATACCGGGTTCCGGTTTTATTTCTCGGTTCCTTCTGGAAGTGATATCGAAGGATTCACAGTAAAGATCGGAAAAACCGAATATCGTCTGAGCGATATCACCGGTCAGGATACCATGGTGGACAGTTCGGCGGTCACACAATATGTGATCGACTACGCTATGCCGGCCAATGATATCAACGAGGATCTGACTGTAAAAGCCTGCGATGCAGCGGGTACTTTGCTTACGATCATCGATTCCGAAGGAACAGAATGTTCGGAGATCACCATCAACACTGCTTCTTATGCCGCTAAAGTGGCAGAAGAAGAGGATGCAGTGGCAGATGCGCTGATCGATGCGATCATAGACTATGGAAAAAACGCAAAAGCTTATTTCGAGGCAGGCAGCGCTCCGGGGAGTGCATCTGCAGAGGATTTTGTCGATTTTCAGATGAAAGAAGCAGGAAGCCTGGCCACATCGGTCACCTATTGCGGTTCGAGCCTGGTTTTAAAAGATACCACTGCGCTCAGACATTATTTCAGGATCAGTGACACCCTCGCAAACCATACTTTTCAGGTGGACGGAGAAACCGTGACACCTGTGCAGAAGGGCAGTCTTTATTATATCGAGATCAGTGGGATCCACGCAGAAGATCTCGACCGCAGTTATACCCTGCAGGTTGACAGCTATACCTTATCCTACAGTGTTTTCAGCTACTGCTATCAGGTGCTGAGCAGAGCAGATAGCACCTCTCCAAATACATCCGACGATCCATCCGGATCGATGGCAGGCCTTTTTGACAGCATGCTGACCTTCCGGAACTGCGCGGAGGCCTACATTGCCAAAAAAGAAGATGCGGATAAAACCTTGAAAGCCCTGCATGTCGAAGGCACACAGCTTGTGGATCCGGAAGGCAATCCGGTACAGCTGAAAGGCATCAGTACACATGGGATCGCCTGGTTCCCGGAATATGTGAACCAGGACCTTTTTACAGAACTAAGTGAAACATGGGATGTCGACGTGATCCGGCTTGCCATGTATACGGCAGAAAACGGAGGCTACTGTACCGGCGGAGACCAGGACCAGTTAAAGCAGCTGGTGAAAAACGGGGTGGAATATGCAACGAATGCCGGCATGTATGCGATCATCGACTGGCATGTTCTGAACGATCAGAATCCAAATACCTACCAGTCGCAGGCAATCGCATTTTTTGATGAAATGTCGGCCACCTATGCATCCTACGATAATGTGATCTACGAGATCTGCAACGAACCAAACAGCGGCGTTACCTGGGCCGAGATCAAATCGTATGCTCTGAATGTGATCCCGGTGATCAAGACCAACGACCCGGATGCGGTCATCATCGTCGGCACACCGACCTGGTCACAGGATGTGGATGTTGCTGCAGAAGATCCAATAACAGGTTATACCAATATCATGTATGCCCTGCATTTTTATGCGGCTACCCATATGGATGATCTGCGCAGCAAACTGGTCACTGCTGTAAATAAGGGTCTGCCGATCTTCGTTTCGGAATATGGTATTTGCGATGCGAGCGGCAATGGAAGTATCAATACGGAGCAGGCCAATTTATGGATGGCACTTTTGAACAGCTATCAGATCAGCAGCTGCGCTTGGAATCTGTCAAACAAAGCGGAGACTTCGTCGATCATAAGCAGCAGCTGCAGTAAGACGTCCGGGTTTGGCGGAAACGACCTTTCCGATTCCGGTAAGTGGCTCTACAGTATGCTGACAGGATCTCTGGAACTGCCGGAGGCGGAAATCACCGGAAACACAGGAGAAAGTTCATCCGGCAGCACAGGATCGGAAAACACTTCGGAGAGTAAGCCATCGGCAGCGGATTCGCCCATCTCCACGGATGGATATACCTGCGGCAGCGTAAAGGTAACATTTTCTATATCGAATTCCTGGTATTCTGATGACAGGGCTTTTTACCAGTATGATGTTACGGTGCAGAATATTTCCGGCAGCGATATCGCATCCTGGTCTGCCGAGATAAAAGCGGATAGCTCTATTGCGCTCAACACGGTATGGTGTGCCTCGGCAAATGTATCCGGTCAGACGCTCACGTTGACGCCGGAAACTTATAATGCGTCGATCGCGGCGGGTTCATCTGTCTCGGGGATCGGAATGATCGTAGAAAGGCTTTAGAATGAAAAATGATATGAAAGGCAGCATCATGCTGCTTGTCGCGGCATTTATCTGGGGCAGCGCTTTTGTCGCACAGAGTGCTGGTATGGAATTTGTCGGACCCTTTACCTACAATGCGGTCCGCAATATCCTGGGGTCCATCATCCTGATCCCGGTCGTGTTCCTTTTCAGAAAGAAAAGTCTTGCAGAGAAACCTATATCCGGGCAGGAGATAAGGATCTTAAATAAAAATTCGATCATCGGCGGGATCTTCTGCGGGGTCGCCATGGCGGTGGCCAGCAATTTTCAGCAGGTCGGGATCAGTATGACTACTGCAGGCAAGGCCGGCTTTCTAACAGCACTCTATATTATTTTTGTGCCGATCCTCGGTATTTTCCTGAAGCGGAAAGTGCCTAAGATCATCTGGTTTTGTGTGGCGATCGCGG
>R11__coassemble_200_pt1 | contig 43152 bp, 37 predicted proteins | sample R11__metabat2_high_PE_057 | metagenome-assembled genome bin R11 | reverse complement strand
TTATCTAAGGACATCTCTGACATTTTCCAACCAACAATATCTTTACGCCATCAAATGCGGTTTTAAATCTTGCAAATAACAAGGGGGAAAGAATATACTGTAGAAAGGGAGGCATCTGACGCTATGAAATTTAACAATTTAAAAGACCAGAAATGGTTTCCGTATACAGTGGCTGCCTGTGTGGCTGTCTTATTCTGGTTTATCCTGCAGCATCTGGGTACACTGGGATCTTTTATCTCTATCATTTTTACGGTTTGTATTCCGATTATCATTGGAATTGTCCTGGCCTATATCATGGATCCGGTGGTCCGGCTGTTTGAAAAAAAGCCTTTCGGCAAAGTGAAAAAAGCACATACCAGACGTATGCTTGCCATCCTGCTTACGATTTTGATCGTGCTGGCGTGTATTGTGGTCCTGATCGTCATGCTCATCCCCCAGCTGGTGGAGAGCATAACCGGCATCGTATCCAATCTGGATAAATACAAGACCGCTATCATGGAGTATGCAAAAAACGTCAAGATCGATGTCGCGACGGTGGAAAAAGCCTTGACGGTCGTGACGGATAAACTGAAAGAGATGTTGCCGCAGGTGGCACAATATCTGGTGGCAAATTCCACTGATATCGGAAGCGCTGTCATGAATATCATCATTGGCTTTATCTTTGCGGTGTATTTTCTTTTTGAGAAAAATATCACCATGGGATGGCTGCGGCGTTTCTTTCAAAAAGTATTAAAAAAAGGAAAATATGTATCTTTCTCGAAATTCTGTGCCAGATGCCACGAAATCCTTACCAAATATGTTACCTATTCGTTGATAGAAGCTCTTTTTGTAGGCGCTACCAATGCGCTGCTTATGTCTATTTTCCGTCTGCCCGATGTGATCCTGATCTCAGTTGTCGTCGGCGTTACCAATCTGGCCCCGACCTTCGGACCGATCATTGGCGGATTGATCGGCAGCATCATCCTGGTTTTGCAGAATCCCTTCTATGCCCTGTATTTTCTGATCTTTACAGTGGCGATCCAGATGGTGGACGGTTATGTGGTCAAACCGAAACTGTATGGCAATACGCTGGGGGTATCATCGCTCTGGATCCTGATCGCGATTGTAGTATTCGGCCGTCTTTTTGGCGTGATCGGTATGCTGATCGCCATTCCCTTTGCGGCGATCGTGCAAATCCTCCTGCGGGATTTCCTGACGCCCATGCGGGTGAATATGAAGCGGGAGAAGCCTTCTACGGCTGAAAGGGAAGAGGTCAGCCCTGATGCGAATCCTGAAAGCGAAGAGACCAGTCCTGATGTGGAGACAAAAGGAGAAACGGGAAAAAGATAACATAAAAAATATCCATGCAAGGTTATTTGCCTGCCCCCCGGGCGGAGGAAGCCGGATCATGCATTCGAATGAAATATACAAAATAAACGGAACGGAATATAAGAAGATCACGAAAACACTTCTGGAGCGAGTAAATCTGGAAGCAGAGATCCTGAACAGGGGACAGGGCAGGGATATCAGAATCGGCATCAAGCCCAATTTGGTTTCTCCGAGCCCGGCTTCTTACGGTGCGACGACCCATCCGGAGGTTGTGGAGGGAATCATCGAATATTTGCAGGAACATGGGTTTTCGCAGATCACATTGATCGAAAGCTCATGGGTCGGTGCCAGGACGACAGAAGCAATGGGAGTCTGCGGCTACAATGACCTGTGTGAAAAATATCAGGTGCCCTTTATAGATGTGCAGAAGGATCCGCATCACACAGTGGACGCTGCAGGTGTGGATCTTGAGATCTGCCGCAGCATAGAGGCAATCGATTTTCTGATCAATGTGCCGGTTTTGAAAGGACATTGCCAGACAAAGATCACCTGCGCGCTTAAAAATATCAAAGGCCTGGTGCCGAGTTCGGAAAAACGGCATTTCCATGCCATGGGTCTTCACAAACCCATAGCACATCTGAATGCTGCAATCCGCCAGGACTTTATTGTGGTTGACCATATCTGCGGAGATCTGGATTTTGAAGATGGCGGCCATCCGGTGGTCCGGAACTGTGTCATGGCGGCAAAAGATCCGGTCCTCGTTGATGCATATGTATGCGAATTGCTTCATTATAAGATAAAAGAGGTTCCTTATATCGGATTGGCGGAGAAACTGGGTGTAGGTTCTGCAGATTTGTCACGCCTTCAGCTTCGCTTTGTAGGAGCGGAAACGATCGAAGAACTTCCACGGTCGGATAAGGTCGTGGCTGTCATGGATGCCGTGCAGGAAGTAGATTCCTGCAGTGCCTGCTATGGTTACCTGATACCCGCATTGGACAGGTTTCGGGAAGAAGGACTTTTGGATGAACTGCTTTCCAAACTGCCGGATAAGATCTGCATTGGGCAAGGTTACCGCGACAGGACCGGGGCTGTGGGTGTCGGAAACTGTACCCGCAATTTTGCTTTCTGTGTGAAGGGGTGTCCCCCGACGGAGAATGAGATTTACCGGGAACTGAAGGAGAAATTCCTGAGCGGCACCGTATCTTAAAGAAACAATAAAACTTTGCCGAGCGTTGGGAAACGGGCTTCAGGTAACCCTGAAATACCTTGTGCACCGGGCAGTTATGCACCACTGATCTACATCGCAAGATTTCATAAAATCGTGTCTGGAGGTCGCCGTTTTCAAGGCTTTTTTTCATAGTTTCTGAACAACAAACTGATAGTAATTTCCCAAAATCGAGTCTATAATATGAACTATAAAAAGCAACGAAAGTACATCATATTTAGAAAAGGAGAAAGGTAACATGAAAAAACTGAAAATTGGTATCATTGGTGTAGGTCGTCTTGGTTACGAGCATGCCTGCAATATCGCAAACCGTGTTCCGGCAACAGAACTGGTAGCAATCAGCGACGCAAACCTGGCAAGAGCACAGGAAGTTGCGGATGAACTTGGTGTCAGCGCAGTTTATTCCGATCCGGCAGAACTTTGCAACGACCCCAATGTAGAGGCAGTTGCCATCATTACAAATACAGCTTCACACGTAGACATGATCGAGCTGGCTATGAACGCAGGAAAACATGTATTCTGCGAGAAACCGCTTGCTGAGACTGTTGAAAAATGTAAAAGAGCAGAAGCGATCATCGAAGCACATCCCAATCAGCTCTTTATGCTTGGCTTTATGAGAAGATTTGATCATTCTTATGCAATCGCAAAAGAGAAGATCGAGCGCGGCGATATCGGTGACATCGTTCTGGTACGCTGCTATTCTCAGGATCCGATCGCGATCATCAAAGGAACGCTGGAGTATGCACCGCGTTCAGGCGGACAGTTCATCGATATGTCCATCCATGATATCGACCTGATCCGCTGGCTGACAAATTCCGAGCCTAAGAAACTGTGGGCGATCGGCGGCTGCTATGAGTTCAAACAGTACAAAGACTGGGATGATGGAGACAACGTATCCTGCCTGATCCAGAATGAGAACGAGACAATGGCATTCTTCTATGCAGGACGTGCTGCTGCACACGGCTCCGCAGTTGAGACCGAGATCGTCGGAACACGCGGAACACTTCGTATCTCCGCAGTACCGACAGATTCTCTGCTTGAGGTTATGAGCGAGCATGGCGTATGCCGTGAGTGCTACCAGGATTTCGTTACCCGCTGGCATGATGCTTATATCAAAGAGCTGGAGTATTTCGCAGATTGCGTAGCAACAGGTACAAAACCGAATCCGAACGTATACGATGGAACAAAATCCACAAACATCGCTTTCGTCTGCAAGGATTCCTTCCTGAAGAACGAACTGGTTACTCTGTAATCTTGATCTGAATATCTAAATATCTAACATCTATATATAAAGGCGGGGCTTTTGTATCGAAGCGATGTAGGGGCCCCGCCTGTTGTTTCAGTGCACGAGTTTGTCATCTTCACTATTTCGTCTTTCTTTTCTTGATTTATTTCATTTCTTCCGGCTTTTTCGGTTTTTCATGGCCCATTTAAACTCATTTTAATCGGGATGTTCTTTGTACATCATCTCCACTTGTGCTATAATACAAATATCTATGTCATGATGCGCTTATTTTGGCCTTGACCAGAGATGGCATCAACCACTATTACCGAACAGGAAGCTGCCATGAAATCCAGGAAAGAGATCGCAATGGAAAACTTCACAAAGGGATACAATTGTGCGCAGTCGCTTGTGCTTGCTTTTGCGGATCTTCTGGAGATCGACACGGACCGGCTTCTTAAAATGGCCAGTTCCTTCGGCGGAGGCATGGGACGACTGCGAGAAGTCTGTGGATCAGTCAGCGGCATGTTTCTGGTGGCCGGGCTTTTGTATGGATACAGCGGTCCGGAATCCGGGGATGTGAAAAATGACCATTATGCACGGATACAGGATCTGGCACACGCATTTGAAGAAAAAAACGGCTCGATCGTCTGCAGAGAGTTACTGGGTCTGACAGTTCGGCACGATATCCCGGTGGCAGAAGCGCGGACAGAGGAGTACTACAGGAAAAGACCCTGCAGGGAGCTGATCGGCATGGCGGCAGACCTGCTTGACCAGTTGATAATAAGGCAAAACGAGATATCCACCGGAGGGAATAGATGAAGAAATTACTGACCATATTCTTGATCACAGCTTTGCTGCTTGGCATACTGCCTGCTGCAGCTTTCGCCGAGGACGATCCTGCCGGGTACAAAGCGGATCTGACTGCCGAAAATGAAGCCGGCGAGGACAATACAGATCCGGCAGTTGAAGGGGCAGCCGGCGAGAACAATATAGATCCGGCAGCCCAAGGGGAAAGCGGTGGAAGCAATACAGATCCGGCAGCAGAAGAGGAAGCCAGAACCAATGTGGACCTGTCTCCGGATTCCAATCTGTTCAAGCTGCCGGACTCTTATGTCCTGACGGAGGAGCAGATCGCAGAAAAAGGGAATGTTTATGAGAGTTACTGCAAGACTGCAGGGACCGAAAGCATGTCTCTTATGTCAGATGACGGATGGGATGAAAACGCCGGCGAAAGTACCGCAGGAAACAAAGATACGGGCGCAGATGAGGATGACAGCATCGTCGATGATGAGGTGGTTTTGTTTACAGACGATACTTCTTATGCCGATGCGGTTGCCACCGCCCTCAACGGCGAGGTTGAATACTGCACGGACGGCATTGCCCTGATCGAGCTCGGGACATACGAGAATGGAGAGCAGATCAGTGCGGAGGATGCGGTTCTGATCTCCGCTTCCACGGACAATAACCTGCCGGCACTTTACGTGAATACAACCGGCGAATTATATACAGAGGAATATACAGAGGAATCTGAGACGGCGGAATTGTCATCCACGGTCTACGAAGACTTCAACGATCCTTTTCTGACCAGCACTTCTTCCGGATATCAATGGTATCATGACATGATCCATTCGGCATCCGCCTGGGAGAATGGGGTCTCCGGAGAAGGTGTGATCGTGGCAGTCATCGATTCCGGTGTGCAGCCATCCCATGAGGATTACGGCACCAACGTTGTGGTGCAGAAGATGTCCGATGTGACAGGAGAGGATGATGGTACGATCAATCATCCGCATGGCGGCAATGTCTGCGGAACCATCGCATCGGCAGCCAACAACGCAAAGGGCGGCGCCGGCATCGCTTACGGCGTGACCTTATATTCTTATAAATTAAAAGTCAGCAGCACAGGTGACATATCAAGCATGGCAGATATTGCCGTGGCGATCAACCGGGCTGTCTCGGCCGGCGCCCAGGTGATCAATCTCAGTCTGGGAGGCTCTTACAACGAGGCCATCCGGAAAGCCTGCCAGAATGCGGTTTCATCCGGTGTGACGATCGCAGCGGCAGCCGGAAACAGCGGGGCAGACCAGCCTACTTATCCGGCTGCATTAAGCGAGAGCGAGGATGGTGTTTCAGTGATCGCTGTGGCATCGGTCAATGCAAGTGGTACAAAATCCAGCTTTTCCAACTATGGAAGCTGGGTGGATATCGCCGCACCCGGCGAGAAATTTTATGAACCAAACTATACCAGCAAATCCGGATCCAATTACAGTGCCTATGCAGGGATGTCCGGAACATCGCAGGCGACCCCGGTCGTGGCATCGGCAGCAGCACTCTATATCAGCATGTATGGAAATCCCGGGCAGAGCGGTATTTTGCAGGCTATCCAATCCTCGGCCACCGCGCTGTCGGATACGACTTACGCCATCGGCGCGGGGATCGTCAATATTGCAGACCTGCTGGGGCTTGAGGTCCCTTTAAAAGTCAGCACACAGACAAGTCTTACGCCGGATACGGACGTCCATGCGGGAAGGGAGTTGACCTTTTCGGTAGGCGCAACCGGCGGCAGTGGACCTCTTACCTATACCTGGCAGGAGTATGCCGTTGTGGATGATATTACAAAAAGCACAGAAATCTCTGTATGGCATGATGTGCAGGAAGGGGATCTGGATACTTACCTCCGAACGGTGGAAGAGGGCGAAGGCGCCTTTCTGGTCCGATGCAAGATCAGCGATGGGACCAATACAGTCTGGTCGGCTCCGGTGAAGGCAGATGTTTACCGTATTGTAAGCCAGCCGGTGGGTGGGCGTTTTACACAGAAAGAAGAAATCCGGATGTCCGTAACGGTATCCGGCGGTACGGCACCCTATGCATATCAGTGGCAGTACCGGAAGAACGGGGAGAGTGAATGGGAGAATGCATCCGGCTCCACATCTTATGAGCTCACACTTCCTGCGGGCACTGCAGAAGACGGAGAGGCATGGCGTTGTCAGGTGACTGACCAATCCGGAGCTGTCCTTGTAACGGATGAAGCTGTTCTGGAGATCAATCTGGAAGTAGAAAACGAAGCAGAGCTGAAGGAGCTGATCGACGCGGCGTCTGCGGATGAAACCACAGAGATCGTGCTCAAAAAGACAATCACCCTCACAGAGGATCTGGATCTCTCAGAAAAAGATGTCATTCTGGATGTTTCAGAGTATCATATTGACTGTGGGGATTCTTATGCGATCATCACGGGAATGGGGGCAACCGCATCTCTTTCGGATGATCCGGCACCGCAGACGGTTCTGAAGTCCGGTGATACGTGCATCTTTATGGCGGAAGCTGCAGGTGGTCAATTCCGTTATGACCAGAAAGTCGTACAGGATTCCACAGGCGCCTGGCAGCTTGCAGGAACGTATGCGCAGACAGGCAGCAAGACCACGGCCAGCGATTATGCGGACATGCGTCTTCAGTATCGATTGACCCTGCCGGATGAACTGGAGAGCGGAAGCCTTTCCTGGAGCTGGGATGTCCTGTATGATGGCGGGAGCGCAACGGTGCAGGGCGATAAAATAGCCAAGGATACCCTCAATGGCAGCACAGATACATCTGCAGGTGCATCGGTTTATTGTTCGAATGTAGTCCTGACCAACATTCCGGTGCCGGTATCCAAACAGTTGAATTTTCAGGCCGCTCTTACCATTTCTTTCCGGATTTCAGGATGCACCTACAGATTCTGTCAGGCATCGGATGCACCCCTTGGGAGAGAGCTGGATCTGCTGGCCAACAGTTATACAGAAGAAGAGTTTGCGGATGATCCCGCCGGGTGGGTCTATGTCAGCGACCTGCAGAGGCAGGTCGGATAGCACTCGGTTCGGATGATCTGCCTCTGGAATGGCGGAGAGACACGTTGTACGGTTGTTTTAAGGAGTAATAAATATTGAAAAAAAAGTTCCATGTTGAGCATTGGAAGCTCATCACTTTATTTCTGATCGTTTACGATTATATCATTGTACTGGCATCTTATTTTGCGGCATTGATGCTCCGGTTCGATTTTCATTACAAAGAGATCCCACTGGAATTTCTACAGGCATATTTTGGGTCCATTTTGTTTTATGCAGTTGGATTTATCATCCTTTCCGTATTCTTCAAACTCTACAGGAGTATCTGGCGTTTCGCCAGCTACAATGAACTCCTTCGGGTGATATTTGCCATACTCTTTTCCACCGCTGTTTATGCTGTGGTAATGATGCTGTTTGTGCGTCGCATGCCGGTATCCTACTTTATCTTTGGCATGACCATTCAGTTTGTTTTTTCGATCGGTATGCGTTTTTCTTATCGGCTGCTGCTGCTGCTGCATGGGCGCAGAGCAGACAAAAGTATGCCGGTCAAACGGATCATGATCTTCGGTGCTGGCAATGCGGGACGCGCGATCCTGCGGGATATTAAGAGTGCGAAAGAAGTAGCCGGAAAAGTATACTGCTTTATAGATGATAATCCCAATAAATGGGGTCGCTTTATTGACGGTATTGAAGTCGTGGGAGGAAGAGAAGATATCCTTTCCGCATGTGAGAAATATAAGATTGAGCAGATCCTGCTTGCGATTCCCAGCGCCGATCCGGTGGACATCCGGGAGATCTTAAACATCTGTAATGAGACAAAATGCGAGTTAAAACGTCTGCCCGGCATGTATCAGCTGGTAAACGATGAGGTGTCGATCAGTCAGATTAGGAATGTCCAGGTCGAAGACCTGCTGGGCAGGGATACGATCTCCGTCAACATGAAAGAGATCTACGAAGCGATTTCCGATAAGGTGATCCTGGTCACCGGTGTCGGGTCGATCGGTTCTGAACTCTGCCGGCAGATCGCAGCACATGGGCCCAAACAGCTGATCATGCTCGATGTCTACGAGAATAATGCTTACGACATCCAGATGGAACTGCGCAGACAATTCCCGTATCTGAATCTGGTCACGCTGATCGGTTCGGTCCGCGATTCCAGAAGAATGTGGGAGATCTTTGAAAAATACAGGCCGCAGATCGTTTATCATGCGGCTGCACATAAACACGTGCCGCTTATGGAAGACAGCCCCTGTGAGGCGGTCAAGAACAATGCGATCGGCACCTACAAGACAGCCTTTGCGGCCATGGTCCACGGCTGCGAGCGCTTTGTGCTGGTCAGTACCGACAAAGCAGTCAATCCGACCAATATCATGGGTGCGTCCAAACGTCTCTGTGAGATGGTCATTCAGGCTTTTGATCACAGGATCAAAGAGGGACGGGCAGCGGAGATCCCCCAGCTCTTTACTCATCTGATGAAAGACCGGACAGTGGCTGAAACCACCAGGAAGGCCCTTGAGACCACAAAGACAGAATTTGTGGCCGTTCGCTTCGGCAATGTGCTGGGCAGCAATGGATCGGTCATCCCGCTCTTTAAGAAACAGATCGAAAACGGCGGACCGGTTACCGTAACACATCCGGATATCATCCGTTATTTTATGACCATTCCGGAAGCGGTCTCCCTGGTACTGGAAGCCGGCACTTATGCGCATGGCGGAGAAATTTTTGTCCTGGATATGGGCGAGCCGGTCAAGATCGACACCCTGGCCCGCAACCTGATCAAACTCTCCGGCCACAAACCGAACGGCGATATCAAGATCGTCTATACCGGACTTCGGCCAGGTGAGAAGCTTTACGAAGAGAAATTGATGGCCGAAGAGGGTCTGAAAAAGACCGCAAACGACCTGATCCATATCGGCTTCCCCATCCCCTTCAACGTGGATACTTTCCTGGGAGAACTGGGAGAACTGATGGAGGCTGCTTATAAAAATAAAGAGGATATGCAGAAACGGGTGGAGAAGGTTGTGAGCACTTATCATCCCGGGCATTGAAGGTCGAAACGATGGACAGCAGATCATCTACAAAACGAAAAAAATCATATTTGAAAATAGCGGTCATTATCTCCATTGTACTGGTGGCTTTTCTTGTTTTTCTGGTTGCGCGGTATTATACCAATTTAAACCAGCAGCTGTTTGAGGAAAGAAGGGAGCACCTGATCGAGTATACGGAGAAGACAGCGGAGCTGATCGGAAAATCGAATGAGAACGCGATCAATCAGCTGAATAGCTGCGCATATGCACTTTCGGAAGCCGGCAATCAGACCAAGGCAGATCTGACGGATTGTTTGGATTATCTGAGTGGGCTTGTAAACGATACGGATATTCTGGTCCTGCTGTTTGATACAAAGGGAAATTACTATGCCTCCGATGGCGCGAACGGTTACTGGGAGGAGAGCGATTTCCTGCAGATGGGAGCGGATTCGGTCAATATCGGGGTCATGTCCTGCCCGCACGAGAAAAACATCACCCGGATGATCTATGCGCAGAAGTTGGAACATACAGTTGAGCTCGCAGACAGCGGAAAAACCATCACGCATATTGCGCTTGCCATCAATAGTGAAGAATTCAAAAGCCAGCTTTCTGTTACAGGCTATGGTGAGACCTGCTATACCTATCTGACAAACGAAAACGGCAGAAGGATCTACCAGTACGAGTATAATAATAATAATAATAATGGGTTTTTAGGCGGCTATAACCTGCTCAATGCCATCAGCCAGTACGAGATCCGCCACAAAGGAAAATACGACAGTCTGCAGGAGGCGATCAATGCCCGCGAGGCGGATGCCTATGAATTTACCTATGTGGATGAAGAGACGAAGGAGAGTGCCGACTGGTTCGTGGGTGTTTCTTATGTGGAGAATGCCAATTGGATCGTTTTGCTGCTGGTGCCGACTGAGGTACTTGGGAGCGGAACAGCAGGTCTGTTTTCCGATACGGCTTCCTTCTTTTTGATGATCGCGGCTGTCCTGCTTTTTATCTTTATCTTCTTGTTTTTGGTTTTGATGCGCAGCAGGGCCGATCAGAGGCTGATCGCACAGCAGGAAGCGTCCAATCTGCTGCTCAAGGAGGCAGCAGATAAGGCCGAATCTGCAAACCAGGCGAAAACGGAATTCCTTTCCCATATGTCTCATGATATCCGGACCCCGATCAATGCCATCATGGGCATGACGGGCATTGCGATGAAAAACGCAGGCAATGAGCAAAAAGTAAGGGAATGTCTGGGAAAGATAGATGGATCCTCCCAGCATCTCTTAAGCCTGATCAATGATGTTCTGGACATGAGCCGGATCGAATCCGGAAAGACGACATTGACCAGCGAGGTCTTCAGCCTGAAAGAATGCCTGAATAATTGTGCCTCGATCATTTCCGGTCAGCTGGTAAACCGGGATGTCACCCTGGTCCGGGATTTCGAGGGGATCAGTGCACCTGCGGTGATCGGAGACGAGCTGCATCTGCGCCAGGTCTTTATCAACATCCTGGGCAATTCCGTAAAATTTACACCGGATGGCGGGACCATTGCGTTCCGGGCGTGGGAAGAGGAAGCAGATCAAACAAAGGATACAAAAGAAGAACAAGAAGAAAAGAGAATCTTTGTTTTTGAACTTTCCGATACCGGAATCGGTATGTCCAAGGAGTATCTGCCCAAACTGTTTGATGCTTTTTCGCAGGAAGCAGGAGGATCGCGGACGACCTACAAGGGCACAGGACTCGGGATGGCGATCACCAAAAGTTTTGTGGATCTGATGGGCGGCAGCATACAGGTAGAGAGCGAGCTGAACCGGGGAACCAGGTTTCTGCTGCGGATTCCTATGGGGTTAGGCGAATTGCAGGAAACGGATTCGGAATCTGATATGGATTACAGCTCCCTGAAGGGACTGAAGGTGCTTTTGGCAGAGGATAATGAACTGAACACGGAGATCGCGATAGAGATCCTCGATGAAGTAGGTGTCAGCGTTGTTTCGGCTGTGAATGGCAGTGAGGCGGTCCGTATCTTCCGGGCGTCAGCACCCGGTGAATTTGCAGCGATCCTGATGGATATTATGATGCCTGAAATGAACGGTTACGAAGCGACCGATGCAATCCGAAAGATTGCGCGCCCGGATGCGTTGACGATCCCGATCATCGCGCTTTCGGCCAATGCCTATGAAGAGGATATCCGTAAGGCAAAAGAAGCCGGCATGAATGCGCATGTCTCCAAGCCGGTCGCACCGGATATGATTTATAAAGAACTTCTGCATTTTGCAGCTTTGAAAGGAGAAAATCGATGATGAAAAAACACATGGAAAAAATCATCGCTCTGGCGATCACCGGTACGATGGTATTGGGCCTGTGCAATGGCTGCGGCAATTCCGACAGCAGTGAGGCTGCTGCGGCAGATAACGGAGAAACAAGCACAGAAGAAGCTGGCAGCAAGGAAGCTGCATCAGATGAAAATGCCGGTACATCCGGCGATCACGAACCGCTGACCATTACCTCTTTTAATAATATTGTGACGGAAGAATTTATCGACGCGGTCCACGCGGTTTATCCGGATATCAATTTTGAGATCATCAGCTATGCCGGGAAGAATGGGAGCGGCTATGCCCAGTTTTCTCTGGAAGAAGGGGATATTCCCGATATTTATGTCAGCACACTGCCCTTTGCCGCGGATAAGCAGGCCGAATATCTGATGGATCTGTCAAATCAGGATTTTATCAACGAGTATTCCACTTCCATGCTGGATGCCCTGGATCAGAACGGGTCGATCTATCTGCTGCCCTCCGGTTATACGGTTGCCGGGATCACCTACAATAAGACACTTTTGGAGCAGAATGACTGGGATGTACCCACATCCTTAGAGGAACTGGAGGCGTTGATCCCTGAGATCGAAGAAGCCGGGCTGAAACCTTTTGCCAGTGCCATGAGCCTGGATGGCTTTCCGTTTAATTACTTCTTCAGTGCGGGCAATACGGTCTGGTTCGGCAGTCAGGAAGGCGTGCAGTGGAAGGAAGCCTTCCCCAAAGGAGAAGCGGATGCAGCCTCTTCTGAGGGGCTTCAGGATGTGATTGAGCTGTTCCAGAGGTACGTAGACGACGGCATCATCACTTCAGAAGATACATCCAATGATGATTATTTTGCCAGCGGAGATACGGTCTTTGATCTGAACATTGGGATCAGCAGTTATAGCTATACAACCGAAGACGGAGAAACTTATGAATTCGGCATCATGCCCTGGCTCTCAGAGGATGGCTCCAACAATATGCTGACCAGAAATGTCAGCCGGTATTTTGGCGTCAGCAAGGAATTGGAGGAATCCGGCAACGAACAGAAACTGGCCGATGCGCTGGATCTGATGCGTTTTATCGCTTCCCCGGAAGGGCAGGAGGCGATCCTGGGTGCCGGCAATATCTGGATGAGTCCGTTAAACGGTGCAGAGATGAGCGAGGATCATCCCTATTATGAAGTGGCAGATACCATCAACAGCGGACATACCGTACAGATGGTCTATGTGGGCTGGGAGGATCTGATTATCCCCATCGCACAGGATCTCAGGCAGTTTATTGCGGGCGATCTCTCCGGTGAGGAACTCGCAGCGGCTTTTGATGAGACTTATAAAGAGGTGGCGGAAGGCACAACTGATATTTACGGTACGCTGACGGAACAGCTTACGCTGGAGCAGACGGCCCAGCTGAATGCCATTGCGGAAGGCGTCGCGGCGGATGCGGACTGTGCGCTTGTCAGCCTGAATGAATACCATGGGGACGGGCTCAGCAATAAGATCGGCATTGGCTGGTACCTCTATCCTGCCGATATCGATATGGCCCGGATCAATATGGTGGCACCGAATACGGAAACGATCTCAGTTCTGGAACTGACCGGCGCCGAGATCAAGGAGATCGCTTCTGCCGGCCTGGATTCGGATGCAAACGGTCAGCCTTATCCATATGTTATGGTTACCAAAGACGGGGAAGAACTTTCGGATGATGAGACCTACCGCCTGGCATTCCCGACAGGAACGATTCTGGGATATGAGGATGAGGAAGAAGTTTTAGAAATCTCGCCGCAGACGGCACTAGGTGATTTTACCAGCTCTCTCGGTACATTCGGTGCAGTGGATATTCAATGGAAGTAAAAAAGGAGAAATCTATATGGCACAGATGTATCAGATATCTACCATGCAGGCTTTGATGCTGGGTTATTCCAAAGGCGTAGTGCCTGTTAAAAAACTGCTGGAGCATGGAGATGCCGGTCTGGGTACCTTTGAGGACGTTGCCGGGGAAATGATCATGCTGGAGCACAAGGTTTATCAGGCAGATAATACCGGTGCGATAAAAGAGGCGGCACCGGAGACAGGTGTCCCCTTTGCAGCGGTCGCTTTTACCGGGGATGCGGTAGAATTTGAGATCAAGGCGGGTAAGCACATAGACGAGCTGAAGGCGCAGCTGAATACTGTGATCGACGAGGATTTTGGCCTGAACAGCATGTATGTGGTGCGCCTGGATGGTTTTTTTCCGGTGGTAAAGGCACGTTCGGAAGCAGGGCAGCGCTCCCACCACATTGAGCTGAGCGAGATCCTGAAGAAGAATCAGAAAGATTTTCAGTTCGAACAGATACGCGGCAGCATAGTCTGCCTCTACTTCCCGGATTATATGGATGGCATCAATGCCGCAGACTGGCATTTCCATTTTCTTTCCGAAGACAGGACCTTTGGCGGGCATGTATACGATCTGGAATTTGAGGATCTGAAGGCCAAAAGAACCAGACTTTCCACTATACAGATCCATCTGCCAAAGGATAAGGCCTTTGATACCTATCCTTTGAAGGCGGTTTCCAGGGATGATGTAAAAAAAGTGGAGCAGTAAGGATGTGAAAACCATGAAGTGCAATCAAAAAGATATGCTGCTCTATGCGGTTACGGATCGCCATTGGCTGAACGGAAGGAGTCTTGCGGAGGCAGTCGAGGAGAGTATCGCAGGCGGTATCACGTTTCTGCAGCTGAGGGAGAAGAATCTGTGCGGCGATGCCTACAGGCAGGAGGCACTTGCCATACAGCGTTTGTGCAGGAAACATGGGATTCCTTTTATCATCAATGATGATGTGGACCTGGCGCTTGAAATCGGTGCGGATGGTGTGCATGTGGGACAGGATGATATGTGTGTTGCGGAAGCCAGAGCAAAGCTGGGACCCGATAAGATCCTTGGCGTTTCTGCCCACAATGTGGAGGAAGCGCTTCGCGCACAGGCTGACGGAGCGGATTACCTGGGGAGCGGCGCTGTATTCGGCACGACATCCAAAGGAAATGTTACAGAACTGTCGATGGAAACGTTGAAAGCCATCTGCCATGCCGTGTCGATTCCCGTCGTGGCCATAGGCGGGATCAGCCATGATAATGTGAAAAAGTTGGCAGGTACCGGTATCTCAGGTGTCGCTGCGATCAGTGCCATCTATGGGCAGGACAATATTCAGAAAGCGACAGGGGATTTGCGGAAACTTTTGGAAGAGATCATACAGGGGGCAGAATGAGAACCGCATTAACGATCGCAGGCAGCGATTCCGGCGGCGGCGCCGGCATCCAGGCCGATATCAAGACCATGATCACGAATGGTGTTTATGCCATGAGTGCCATTACAGCGCTTACAGCGCAGAATACGAAGGGCCTTGTATCGATTATGAACGTCACACCGGAATTTTTAGGGGATGAGCTGGACTGTGTATTTCAGGATATTTACCCGGATGCGGTGAAGATCGGCATGGTTTCCGACAAAAATCTGATCCGGGTGATCGCCTCGAAACTCCGTGCCTATCATGCAAAGAATATTGTGATCGATCCGGTCATGGTATCCTCGAGCGGATCAAAACTGCTGGATGATGATGCAGTGGAAATCTTAAAAAAGGAACTCTTTCCCTTAGCAGGCGTTCTCACGCCTAACATTCCGGAAAGTGAGTTCCTGACAGGACTTTCGATTCAAACGCCAGAGGACAGGATAGCCGCCGCCGGGGCGATCGCAGATACTTACGATTGTGCCGTCCTCTGCAAAGGTGGGCATGCTTCGCACAATGCTGACGATCTGCTGTACGAGAACGGTACTTACAGGTGGTACAGGGGAGAACGGATCGAAAATCCCAACACGCATGGCACCGGCTGTACCTTGAGCAGTGCGATCGCAGCAAATCTGGCAAAAGGGTACGATCTGGACACATCCATCCGCAGGGCTAAGGATTATATCTCCGGTGCATTGTCTGCCATGCTGGATCTTGGCAGCGGAAGCGGACCTATGGATCATGGATTTGCGATCCGCAGCCAATATACGGAAATGCCGGAATAACGGCTGTCAGAAGCTTGCCCGTTAAAATGCCGTTTACAATTGCATAAATCCGGACATCATGCAGCCGCCGGATGCGCCCGCCTCCATCAGGAGAGGCAGATTGGATTCTTTTACACCGCCGATCGCGTATACTGGAATCGGGCACTGCTGACAGATCTCACGCACAAAAGCAATACCGCGTCCCGCAAGTCCAGGTTTACAATCTGTTTCAAAGATTGTGCCGAGAACGATCCGGGACGCTTTGTATTTTATGGCGGTTTGCACATCCTCCGGGCTGTGGCAGGATACACAAAGAGAGCGGATCTTCTGATCTTTCGGGATCTCCCGGAGAGCGGAAATCGATACATGCAGATTCTCACAGCCGATCTCGGCTGCCACCCGGAATCTGGAATGAATATAAAAATCAATATCTGATTCCAGGCAGATCTGCCGGATGGGGATGGCAAGACGCCTGTATTCCGCATCCGACAGATCTTTTTCTCTTAATATGAGCCCACCGGGCCGTAGCTTTGCAATCTTCGCAACCTGGTCGGTCAGATCTCCATCCACCAGTTTTCGGTTGGTGATGACGACCATATTCTTATAAATGTTTTTTTCGTTCTTACACATAAATATTTCTGCTTTTTACACGTAAATATAATCGTTGAGAACAGGCTGCAATCCGCCCTGTTCCATATCCTTGTACATTTTGGAGAAAGACCGGCTGTCGTTGATCTCAAATTGCTCATCCCCGGCATCGGCATCTGCTTTTCCTGTATATTTTTCTTCGTGATCTCCGATACCGGTAGATACGCCGGCAGAAACCTTGGTCGCGCAGATCTTTGCGATCCCGTTCCGGAACTGGGCACTCTCGCGGCTGGATACCGTGATTCCCACAAAGGGCAGGAAAATACGATAGGCGCAGAGTACCTGGCACAGTTCTTTTTCTCCCACATCCCGTGGATTGATCTTCTCGTTGTTTACGATCGGACGCAGACGGGGGCAGCTTAAGGAAAGCTCTGCATGCGGATATTTGCGGTTGATATAGTAAACATGCAGGGCGGTTGCCAGTGCATCTTTTCTAAAATCATCAAGGCCTAAAAGGGCAGAAAAACCGGCACCCCGCATGCCTCCCATCAGGGCACGTTCCTGGGAGTCAAAACGGTAGGGCCAGACACGTTTATGCCCCAGAAGATGGAGCGTTTCGTATTTGTCCGGATTATAGGTCTCCTGGAAAACAGTGACATAATCCACACCGCACTCGTGCAGATATTCGTATTCGTCCACGTTGACAGGATAGATCTCAATGCCGATATTGCGGAAATATTTCCTGGCGATCTTTACCGCCTCACCGATATAAGTCACATCGGAGTAGGTGCGGCTTTCTCCTGTGAGCAGGAGGATCTCTTCCATGCCTGTCTCGGCGATCACCGCCATTTCGTGATCGATCTCCTCGAAGGATAACTTCTTGCGTCGTATGTTGTTATAGCAGTTAAAACCGCAGTAGATACAATAATTCTGGCAGTAATTGGCTATGTAAAGCGGTGTAAAAATGTACACGGTATTGCCAAAATGATCCTTTGTGAGTCCTTCGGCCTTGCGTGCCATCTGTTCCAGATAGGGCGCAGCAGCAGGAGAAAGAAGCGCCTTGAAATCTTCTATGCTGCAGGTGTCTTTCGAAAGTGCCCGCTGAACGTCTGAAGCGGTATAAAGGTTTGGATCGAAAGCTGCAAATTCGGCGAGTACCTTATCTTTGATATCTGATTCGATCACCTGCATACCCTGCATATATTTCATATGATCGGTGCGGGAAGAAGGATCGTTTTCCAGCCGGTGTTTTTTTTCCAGTGCTTTTGCAGGCAGAACACCGCTGTCAATAAAATATACTTTATTTTCGTCGTTCATGTTTGGCTGCCTCACTATCTTAAAAATCCTGTCAGGGGATCGGATGCACTGCCGCCTCTGGCAAGTACACGTCCCATTCCTGTCAGGTATGCTTTTCTGCCTGCCTCGATCGCCAGCTTAAAGGCTGCAGCCATTTCCGGCACATTTCCTGCTGTTGCGATGGCAGTATTTGCCATGATGGCCGCGGCTCCCATTTCCATTGCCTCACATGCCTGGGATGGTTTGCCGATTCCGGCATCCACAATGATGGGCAGGTCGATCTCATCAATGAGCACCTGGATCATCGCTTTGGTTGCCAGACCCTTGTTGCTTCCAATCGGTGCGGCCAGAGGCATTACGGCAGCAGCCCCTGCACTCTGCAGGTCTCTGGCTACATTCAGATCCGGGTTCATGTATGGGAGGACAACGAATCCCTCTTTTGCCAGCGTTTCAGTAGCTTTGATCGTCTCCTGATTATCGGGGAAAAGATATTTGGCATCCCGCATGATCTCCACTTTAACAAAGTCCCCGCAGCCCATTGCGCGGCTGAGCCTTGCGATGCGGACTGCTTCTTCTGCATTGCGTGCGCCGGAGGTATTGGGTAGAAGCGTTACCCCTTTGGGAATATAGTCCAGGATATTTTCACTTTCCTGTGTATTTGCCCGGCGAAGTGCCAGCGTTATGATCTCTGCACCGCCCTGTTCCACAGCGGCCTTGATCAGATTGATGTTGTATTTTCCTGAGCCCAGAATAAAGCGGCTTTTAAACTCCCTGCCGCCTATGATCAGTTTATCTTCCATGATGGATTCTCCTTCTTTTATGATTCCCTGTTTGTTTCCAGTATCAGCTGAATTACTTTATTGGCCTGATGCCCTGCGCAGATCGCGACCCGGGGTGCCATCAGCCCCATACCTTCTCCGATATCCGTCTGTCCGTCGCCGCATATATAGAGCCTGTCCATGACCTTTCTGGTTGTGAGCTGATTGGCATCGGCAAAACCGGCCATACCGTTGCCGGATACCACGATCGTATCCGGAAGCTGGGTTAGAAGCTCCCGAACCAGCATGGCTTTCTGATCAGCCTTGTCAAAAGCTTCGCAAACAATCGGATAGCCGCCAAAGAGTTCGCGTACGTTCTCCGGTCTTACTTTGATGGTTCTTTGTTCGTACGTCAGATAGGGGTTGATCTGTTTCAGAATGTCTGTCAACGCTTCGGTTTTTGCTTTACCCAGATGAGGGATCAGGTATGCCTGACGGTTAAGATTGGTCACATCTACTACATCAAAATCAACAAGGAGCAGATGACCGACGCCGCTTCTTGCCAGCATCATGGCAATGTTGGATCCAAGACCGCCCAGACCGGCTACCGCTACATGGGCATCATTCAGTTTCCTTTTGATCTCCTGTGGAAATCGTGCATCAAAGGCCCGATCCAGTGTTTCTTTATCCATCAGCCGCCTCCTACAAAATTTAATACTTCAATCACATCATTTTCAGAGATAGTCGTCTTTTCCAACTGATCTCTGGCGATAATAGCAAGATTGACTTCCACAACAATGCGGTCAATTTCAAAACCTGCAGTTTTCAGATATTGATAAAGATTCTGTCCTGCAATATCCCGCTGTTCTCCGTTGATCGTTACCACGGTCTGCTCCTTTCAAAGATGTGCTAGTGCACTAGCACATGGACGTTTTTTATGATATACGCACAGCTCCGTGCTTTGCACTCTCGCTGTGCTGCAAAAATTCGCATTCCAGGCTATTCTCCGTTCCACTTCGGTCCGCGCTAAACGGACGTCCACCGGACGTCCAGCGCCGCCTTACATGCTCATTTTTGTTCGGGTCTTAAATGTCTGAAGCTGTTTGCGTGCGAGCACGCACAGCTTCCGCCACTTAATACCCTATATCATAAAAAATGCATGCGGATCGGTTCCGCATGCGTGTGAATCGTTGAATATGTTATGCACCGGAAACGATCTATTGTTATAGGTTCCGGCGCCTTTGTTTACGGTAAAAAGTGGTGCCCCCGGTTTACCGGGATGAGCTGCTCATCCTGCTTGATTATAAACGACTTTTTGGGGGATTTCAATATGCCAAAAGAAAAAGATTGCAGTCTTTACATTTGTCTGATATCGGGGTATAATAAATCAGAAAAAAGGGAGCGAATAGATTTCGCTGAGAGGAAACAGTAAAGTTTCGACCTGTGACCTGATTTGGATAATGCCAACGTAGGGAAATATGTAAGAACTGTTTGGTGATTGCGGAAAGACCGCAGAAAGACCATGCAGGACTTGAAGGGCACATGTTAATCTCGGATTCGCTTCCGGGATTTTATTTTGTTTTCGGACAAAGATAGGAGAGAGGTATGGATTATACAACGCAGATGGATGCCGCCCGCAAAGGCATTGCAACCCCCGAAATAAAACTGGTAGCCCAAAAAGAGCACAGACCGGTGGAAGAGATCATGCGATTGGTTGCAGAGGGCAAAGTGGCCATACCGGCCAACAAGCACCATAAGTCCCTGAATGCGGAGGGCGTGGGTTCCATGCTCCGCACCAAGATCAATGTGAATCTGGGCGTTTCCAGAGATTGCAAGGATTATGATGTTGAAATGCAAAAGGTCATGAGTGCGGTTCGGCTTGGCGCGGAAGCGATCATGGACCTTTCCAGCCACGGGAACACACAGCCTTTCCGTCAGAAACTGACAGGTGAATGCCCTGCGATGATCGGAACCGTACCGGTATATGACAGTGTCATTCATTATCAGAGAGATCTGGCAACATTGACTGCGAAGGATTTTATCGATGTAGTTCGGTTGCATGCAGAGGATGGCGTGGACTTTGTTACGCTCCACTGCGGTATCACCCGCAAAACGATCGAGCAGATCCGCAAGCACAAGAGGAAAATGAACATCGTCAGCAGAGGAGGATCTCTGGTATTTGCCTGGATGTGCATGACCGGTGAAGAAAATCCCTTCTATGAATACTATGATGAGATCCTGGATATCTGCGAGGCACATGATGTAACGATCTCCCTTGGAGATGCCTGCAGACCCGGATGTCTGGCAGATGCCACAGACGTTTGCCAGATCGAAGAGCTGGTCCGTCTGGGAGAACTTACTAAGCGTGCCTGGGCCCACAATGTACAGGTTATGGTGGAAGGACCGGGGCATGTACCGCTCGATCAGGTAGCTGCCAATATGAAGGTGCAGCAGACGATCTGCATGGGTGCTCCTTTCTATGTGCTTGGACCTCTTGTCACAGATATTGCGCCGGGTTATGATCATATCACATCCGCGATCGGCGGAGCCGTGGCGGCCATGAACGGTGCAGCATTCCTCTGCTATGTAACACCGGCGGAGCATCTGGCCCTCCCAAATGTTGAAGATGTCAAACAGGGTATCATTGCATCCAAGATCGCGGCACATGCGGCAGATATTGCCAAAGGCATTCCGGGAGCCAGAGATATCGACGATAAAATGGCGGATGCCAGAAGAGCCCTGGACTGGGATGCACAGTTCGCCTGCGCATTGGATCCCGAGACAGCAAAAGCGATCCGTGATGATCGTCTTCCGGAGGATGATCACAGCGAGGCTTGCAGTATGTGCGGCAAGTTCTGCGCGGTCCGCAGTATGAACAAAGCACTCAGCGGAGAATATATCGATATTCTCTAAGGCTGTCTGTGGATCTGTTCAGACAGAAATTAACACAGGCCATATTTTAGACGGCGTCGGAGGCGTTGGCAGATCGCTGTGTGGTCCTGGCAGAACGTGCTGCTACTTACGGATGGATCAGGACGGCCCTTACAGCCGCCAGCCCTCTTATGGATTCCAGTTATTTGATCTTGATTTCTTCTTTTTTGCTTTAAAAATTCTTGACAGTTGGTACCGGATGGTGCTATTGTGATGACAAGTTTTAGGACAAGGGCGTTCTGCTTTGCAGAATGTCCTTTTGTTAATTATGGAAAATCTCTTTTGAATGGAACAGGGAATTTTAAAGCAGACCTTTGTCCGCTTTGTTTTCACATAGTACCAGGAAAAGCAAGGGCGCTTATGCATCATGCATAGGCGCCTTTTTCACACACAATGGTGTGAGGAAGGGAGGCTGAATATCATGCAGAAAAGGGAACGACAATTACTGAAACATACGGAACAGATCAATCGTTTGCTGGCCCGATACGGGGTGAAATTCGGAATCTATAAAAATAATCATTTTAAAGAGCAGCTATTTCCTTTTGATTCGATACCGAGGATTATAGAACATCCTGAATTTGAAATGTTGGAAAAAGGGCTGAAACAAAGGGTTTTAGCACTCAATCTTTTCTTAAAGGACATCTATTCCGATAAGAAGATCGTAAAGGATGGTGTGGTGCCGGAGGATTTTATCTTTGCTTCGTCCGGTTATATGGCCGAATGTGAAGGCGTGATGCCCGTAAAGGGTGTTTACTCCCACATTTCAGGGATAGATCTTGTGAAGGGAAAGAATGGCGAGTGGTATATTCTGGAGGACAATCTGCGCGTACCGTCGGGCGCCTCCTATCCGATGATCGCCAGAGATCTCTGCAGAAAAAGTTCTCCCGAGACCTTTCATAATACAAGACTGATCGATAACCGCGACTATGCGAAGCTTCTGCGCAGGACCATGGATTACGTGAATACAGGAGGCCACACGGTGATCCTGACGCCGGGAAGATACAATGCGGCCTATTTTGAACATTCCTACCTGGCTGAAAAAACGGGTGCCCATCTTGTTACAGGATCGGAACTCTTTGTGGAAAATGACACACTGTATTATGTGACGGCTTCCGGAAGCAGAGAAAAGGTAGGGGCGGTTTACAGAAGAATTTCAGATGAGTATCTGGATCCGATGAATTTTTATCCGGAATCTCTGATCGGCATTCCCCATATTTATGATGTGTTCAGAAAAGGAAATGTGGCACTGCTCAATGCACCGGGCAATGGTGTGGCAGATGATAAAGGAATCTACTATTTCGTGCCCAAAATGATCAAATATTATCTTGACGAAGAACCTGTCCTGAAGAATGCGCCGACCTATCTGCCGTTTTATGAGGAGGATATGCAGTATACGCTGGAACATTTTGATCATCTGGTATTAAAGGACGTCGCAGAGGCCGGAGGATATGGTGTGGTATTCGGAAATACCATGACGATAAAACAGAAGGAAGATTTTATCAATCTGTTAAAAGCAGAGCCAAGACGTTTTATTGCTCAGGAAGTTATAGATTTTCAGGATCTGGATATACTCGATGAGGGGGAGATCGTTCCAAGAAAAGCGGATCTGCGTGCCTTCGTGCTGATGTCGGACGAGCCTTGTGTATGGGCGAGCGGTCTCACCAGATTTTCCAGAAATCCGGATTCATTTATTGTCAATTCATCTCAGGGAGGAGGTTTTAAGGATACATGGGTATTATCTCGGTAGAACAGGTTGACCATCTTTACTGGTTAGGAAGATATACGGAACGAGTATACACAACGATACAGATTTTTGCCAAAAGCTATGACAAAATGATCGACGAACTGGAGGATAGCTACGGAAAATATTGTGAATCTCTTGATATTCCCAATATTTATGAAACAAAGAAGGATTTTTTACTGAAATATCCCTTTGATGAGACAATCGCGGATTCTATTATCAGCAATCTCAACAGAGCTTACGATAACGCGATCGTTCTCAGGGAGAGCATCGGTTCGGATGCCCTCTCGTATATTCAGCTCGCGATCTATTGTCTGAAGCAGGCTTCGGACAGTGAGGCACCATTGATAGAACTTCAGCAGGTTTCAGATGAGATCTTATCCTTCTGGGGGATCGTGGATGACCAGATCGAGTCAGAACAGATCCGCAATATCATTAAGGCGGGTAAACGGATCGAACGTATTGACCTGTATACAAGACTGGAAGCTCCCAAGGCAAACTTAGAGAGGGAAGTACACAGGATGATCCCCAGAGTTTTAAGAAGCGGTATGAAATACAATGAAGCTGCGCTTAGCAGAGTCAGCTCGCTTGTCGGTGAGGAGAGCATCGATTACGGTGCACTTCTGGAAAGTATCGAGTCAATTGCAGGAGTATAAATGCAAAGGTGGTGAAACAATGGCTTTTCTGAATTATGAATATAAAATGAAAATTCGATACGAAGAAAATATCTCTAAGTGCTATTTTACCATAAAGGCAATTCCGGCTGATGACTTAAGACAGAAAAATATATCCTGCGAGTTTACACTGACACCGCCGGTTACATACTCCGTAAACATGGATTCTTTTGGCAATAAGCAGATTTACGGAAGCGAAAATATGCTGCACAGAGATTTTGAGTTTCATATGAAAGGGCTTGCCGAAACAGGAGCAGGGATCGTCTGCGCGGCCGTGAATGAGAGCCGGCTGGGAATGTATAAATATCCCTTTGGGAAATGTATTCCGGGAGCGTGTATCCTGGGATTTGCAGGTTCACTTGCCAGCCGGGTGAATGAGAAAAAAACAGCATATGAAAAGGCTCTTCTGATCATGGGAGCTCTGTATGAGAAAATTGCTTATGAAAGTGGCAGTACAGATGTGGAAACCACTGCAGAGGAGGCTCTTGCGGCAGGTCGGGGTGTCTGTCAGGATTATGCACATATTCTGATCAGTCTGCTTCGGATTTTTCATATACCGGCCAGATATGTATGCGGTCTGGTGGTCGGGGAAGGAAAAAGCCATGCCTGGGTTGAGGCTGCCTGCGACGGAAGTTTTATCGGATTGGATCCGACCTGCAACAGGGTCATCAATGAAGAATATATAAAATTGGGAGTCGGCCGGGATGCTGCTGATTGTGCCATCAACAGGGGTATTATGTGGGGAGGCGGCAGACAATCCCAGGAAATAGAAGTTGTTGTGAAAAAATTTTGTCAGTAAGGAGAGGATCAATGGTAGAAATCGTTACATCCGTAGGGCTGCCTGTGGATGAAAAATTGATGATCAGAAAAAACAGAATCCTTCCTGAGGCTTATAAAGAGGTGGCGGATCAAAAAGCGTTGGTGGATCAGCTTCCACGGATCAGTGTGGTAACAGGGATCCATGGAGATGAACTGGAAGGACAGTATGTCTGTTATGAATTGCAGCGTAGGATCAAAGCGCATTATGAGAATCTGAAAGGAATCGTAGATGTTTATCCGGCAATGAATCCGCTTGGAATCGATTCCATCACCCGGGGGATCCCTGCCTTCGATCTGGATATGAATCGTCTGTTTCCCGGCAATATCGACGGAAATATGACAGAGTATCTGGCAGCGGGGATCATAGAGGATGTAAAGGGATCGGACTGTGTACTGGATATTCATGCCAGTAATATTTATATTACGGAAATCCCACAGATCCGAATCAATGAGCTGCATCAGGAAAGTCTGGTACCGCTTGCCAAAGAGGCTAACGTGGATCTGATCTGGGTACATGGGGCGAGCACTGTTTTAGAGTCAACTTTTGCTTACAGCCTGAATCACATCGGAACGCCTGTACTGGTAGTGGAGATGGGGGTTGGCATGCGGCTTACACTCGAGTATGGTGACAGGATGGTAGATGGGATTTTGAATCTTATGAATAAGCTTGGAATCTGGAACGGGCCGACAAATCCCGTACGAAAGCCGATGATCTCGTCCGATCCGGAGGATGTTTCTTATCTGAATGCCTCCGCCAGTGGTCTCTTTGTCCCTGTTGTGAAACATGGTGCCAGACTGAAAAAAGGGGAACTGATCGGACGGATCGTCGATCCTTTGCGCGGCGAAGTACTCGATGAAGTAACAGCACCTGTCAGCGGCATGCTGTTTACGATAAGAGATTATCCCATTGTGGATGAGGGATCTCTTATGGGAAGAATCTTAAAAGAGGAGGTCTGCCTCCATGAATAAAAAAATAATTTATGAGATAAAAGGAATGTACCGGGACGACTTCCGGGTTACAGGCTATGAATTCGGCCATGGTGAAAAATCCGTATGTATTGTCGGAAATTCCCGGGGCAATGAGGTTCAGCAGATTTATTGCTGCTCACAGCTTCTTAAAAAAATGAAACAATTAGAAAATGAGGGGAGAATCAGAGAAGGACATAAGGTCCTGATCGTTCCCTCCATCAATCCTTATTCTGTAAATGTGCAGAAACGCTTCTGGCCTACAGATAATACGGATATCAACAGAATGTTCCCGGGCTATGATCTGGGGGAAACAACACAGCGTATCGCCGGCGGCGTATTTGAGGAGATCAGCCAATATCGATACGGGATCCAGTTTACTTCTTTTTATATGCCGGGGGATTTTGTGCCCCATGTCAGATATATGAAGGAAGGATATAGTACTGCGGAGGAAGCAAAAAAATTCGGCTTAAAATATATTGTGGAAAGAACCGTGCGTCCCTATGATACCGCAACACTCAATTATAACTGGCAGGTGTGGGATACAGCTGCCTTTTCGCTTTATACGAATACCACAGAAAGGATCAGCCGCATCGGTGCCGGACAGGCGGTACTTTCTGTTATGAATTTCATGGCGGCCAACGGTGTGATCAAATACCAGCCGGTCCTGGAAAACCGACAGAGGGTATTGTGTGATACGCAGCTGATCTCTGTGAGAACCGCTATGTCCGGCTTTTTTGAGCCCCTTGTAAAGGCGGGGGAATCTGTTGAGATGGGCAGCGCACTTGCCAATATTTTAAATCCCTATGAAGGTGATATTGAAGAGACACTATACGCGCCCATAGATGGAGAAGTGTTCTTCATCCATAATGCGCCGCTGACATATGCCAATACGGCGGTGATCAAACTACTCGGTGCAGAATGAGCAGAATTAACATAGCACATTCGTATTCCCGGACAGCTTACGCGTGATGCGATACTTATTTTTGTTTGCATGATCACCGAATCATGTATAAAATAAAGAAAGACAGCGGTCTTTCATTGACCCGGAAAGGGGAATTATGCATATCTGTGATCGTGCTGCAGGCGGACTGTCCGACTACGTGGATAAACTTTTTGAGACGGCAGATCTGACCGATTCGGAACTGGCGGAAATTCTGAATACCGATACAGTGGATAAATATCTGTTTTCCCTGGCCGACAAAAAACGCAGGGAAGTTTATGGCGATCAGGTCTATTTGCGTGGGCTGATCGAATTTACTAATTATTGCAAAAACAACTGCTATTATTGCGGGATCCGAAACGGAAATAAGAACCTTTGCCGGTATCGCCTGGAAAAAGCGGATATTTTAGCATGTACAGAAGAGGGATATCAGTTAGGATACAGAACTTTCGTTCTGCAGGGCGGAGAAGATCCATATTATTCAGATGATTATTTGTGCGAGATCATATGCGATATCCACAGACGTTTCCCTGATTGTGCGATCACCCTGTCGATCGGAGAGAGATCCAGGGAAAGTTATGAAGCTTATTATCGTGCGGGAGCAATACGCTATCTGCTTCGGCATGAAACAGCAGACGAGGTTCATTACGAAAAACTGCATCCTGCCTCTATGAGCCTGCCGAATCGAAAACGATGCCTGTTTGATCTGAAGGAGATCGGTTATCAGGTGGGTGCCGGCTTCATGGTTGGGTCCCCCTTTCAGACTACGGAAAATCTGGTGAGCGACCTTCGCTTTTTGCAGGAACTGCGTCCAGAGATGATCGGCATCGGTCCTTTTCTGACACATCCGGACACCCCATTTGCAGCATACGAGAATGGCAGTTTGCCCATAACCCTGCGGCTGATCTCTATTCTGCGGCTGATGTTTCCCTATGCTTTGCTCCCTGCAACGACGGCGCTTGGCACGATCCATCCACTGGGACGCGAAATGGGTCTGAAAGCAGGTGCGAATGTCGTTATGCCCAATCTGTCCCCGCTTGCATACAGGAAGCTGTACAGTCTGTATGACCACAAGATATGTACCGGTGAAGAATCGGCGCAGTGCAGAGGATGTCTGGAAAAACGCGTGGAGGGTGCCGGGTATCGGATCGTAACCTCCATCGGACATTGTGCGCTCTGGCGCGAAAGAAAAATGCACGATTAAAACCGGAATAGGAGCAATCAGGCGCGCTTTAGACCGGGCCGATTATCGAAAGCATCTGTTCCATGATCCGCAGCAGATCGTCCGCACTTCTGCCCAGCATTTTTACAACAATATCGCCGAAGGCTGTTTCTGTAAGGCCCCCTTCGATATTTGCCTGTCCGTCTATTACGTTTCTTAATACGGGCAGGTGTTCTTTTGCCTGCTCCACGCCACAGAGGAGAAGTGTGGAAAGATGGGTATAGCCTTCATACATTCCGAAGCCGGTCATCCCAATGGTTTTCGGTTCAAAAAGGGTATTATCCCTGTAGATCATGTGTCCGTTTCGATAAACAGAGATCCTGTTTTGGTATCTTCGGTAGCCGAACTGTTCACCATGTGCTACGCGGCCGCAGCTCAAGACTTCGCGGAAAGCAAAAACAGAAGAGTCATCCTCGAGGTTTACGAAAAGATCACTCTGAAAATCCGATCCGGTAAAGGGAATTGCAGGAAGCGGCATATAAATGAGTCTTGCTCCGCCTTCCACTTCGATCACAGTTCTTCTGGATGCATATCCTGTCTCCATTTTATGGATCTTTTCATAGGCTTGTGAAACGATCTCCATATTCGCATTGCTTTTTACCAGGATATCGATCTCCTGACGATCCCCGGCCATGATGCCAGCTGATGCGGTCTGCTGCATGACAGACATGGTTTCCCCTTTTTCGTAAAACGGCCGCATGATCTTAAAAGGGGCTGTAAAAGATACATCTGATAATATCGTTTTTGCCCCTTTTTTTTCAGCGACCAAATGGAGACGGGATGTTTTTCCGAAAGCATTTCCTCTGTTGCATTCGTTCAAATTTTCATGCGAATTGTTATTTAAATTTTCAATCACACAGTCTTGCATGTTATCAGCATCCTTCCAGTAAAACATGGGATTTGATCCAGTCGATCACGCGGTCCAGCCCATCTTTATCGCGGATATTTGTAAAAAGGAAAGGACGGTCCCCACGCATTTTTCTGGAGTCACGTTCCATGACAGATAAATCTGCGCCGACATAGGGGGCCAGATCGATCTTGTTGATGACCAGAAGGTCTGATCTTGTGATACCGGGCCCGCCTTTACGGGGGATTTTGTCTCCCTCTGCTACATCGATCACAAAAATCGTTGCGTCGACCAGTTCCGGGCTGAAGGTGGCAGATAAATTATCTCCGCCGCTCTCGATAAAAAGCAGTTCGATATCCGGGAATTTTTCCATCATCTCGTCCACAGCTTCCAGATTCATGGAAGCATCTTCGCGGATCGCTGTATGCGGACAGCCGCCCGTTTCGACACCGATGATGCGTTCCATCGGCAAAACACTGTTGCGGCATAAGAATTCGGCATCTTCTTTTGTATAGATATCATTTGTGATGACGCCGATGCTGTAGTCCGAAGCCATTTCTCTTGTCAGTGCCTCAATTAAAGCTGTCTTTCCGGATCCAACAGGTCCGGCGACACCAATTTTTACATAACTCATAATATTCTCCCATCTTACATAAAAACGTCCATGTGCTGGTGCACGCCACATTTTTATGATTACTACGCGCTGCTGCAAAAATTCACATTCATGTTCTGCTTGTGCATGACGCCATGCTACGACATATAGATCCTGGAATATAGTCCTTCATGCTGCATGCAGCGGATATCAAAGCCGGGTGTGGACCGGCAGAGGTCTTCTTCCGAAAGGCTCTCAAGTGTCTCTAAAATATGCTGAAACAGATCCTGACACCGGTACAGCAATTTTTGCCCGGCGCTCTGACTCAGCGGTATCGTCTTCACACAATTTGTCACCATTGCCGAAGTCTGTGCATATAGATAATGGATCATCGCATCCTCATAGGAGATCCCGGCCGCAGCACAGAACACACCGTAAACGATCGAATGCGTCATAAAACGGCTTTGCCGTTCTTCGCAAAACTCTCTGTAAATATCAGATTCGAAAGGAATGCTCATCCCCTTCAGTGTTTTGACAAAGCGGGAAGCAAGTTTATGGCCTGCCTCACGTATCTCACGTGGAATACGGGATGCTTCCAGAACTTCTTCCAGTTTGATCAGCTGTTCAAGCTTATTGGCAGATGCATATGCAAAAGCCAGTTTGGCAGAGAGAAATTCATTAAAACAGAATCCGAATTGCATTCGGCCCGATAGAAATGCCCAGGTTTCTTCTTCGTTATTTACAAGGTTTTTCTGAATATAAGTCTCCAGACCGTAGGAATGGGAATAGCCGCCGATCGGGAAGAGCGCATCGTTTATCTGCAGCAACAGAAAATGCTTCTGCCGCTCATTTTGATTCAACATAATTGCCCCCTGTTAATGATGATGATTGTTCACCGTCGAAGATAATGCTTTGCTGAAATCGAACCGCATCATGATTTTTTCGGCGCTTACGCCATGGATATGACTGATCTTGTCATACAATGCCTCGTGATAGGGTGCATAAAATGTATAGGCATTTTCTCCGCGAAACATGCTGGTATGTGTGTTGCCGACTTCATAACAGAGTTTCGCGATCTGCCCCGGATGATCTTCCAGAACGCAAGCCCGGATGGCTTCGCAGGGTGGAATATTGACTGCGATGATCTTTTCGGAGTTTGCGTAGATCACATCATCCTGATTCAATCCATGTTTCAGGATGTCATTATCCATACGGATCCCCACATCTTCGCCTTCTTTTGAGACAAGACGATGGAGTTTGGAAAAGGCTTCATGCCATTCAATATCCACCGTGTCCACACGCAGACCTGCAAAGGCAGCATCTGTGCTTTTTCCAAGTATTTTTTCACATAACATAACGGATCTCCACGAAAAGGTCGATAGGAGAGGGCGGACCTTTCCTATCGACAAAAAATATTACCATATCTGAAGCAGTATCATCACACCCGGTATCCAGGCCGTGATCACGCCTTCGATCACCTGCAGCCAGGGCACCACTTTGCATACCTTCTTCAGACCGAGAATATCGGTAAAAAAGGATGTTCCCCAGAGGATCGCCCATAACCACCAGATCGCCGCCCAGCGCCAGTCCGGTGTGATACCCAGCGCCGCACTGCCGGTAACGCCTTCAATTATGCCAAAAACAACTGCGTTCACAGCTACAAATGTAGAAAACCAGGCAAAGGGGAGAGGTTTCAGATTAAATATATTGTTTACAGCTACAAATAAATAGGTAAAACAGAACAAAAGTCCGGTTCCGGCAGCATAATAATTTCCCTGCACCAGGTTTACAAAGTTAATAAACAATGAAAGACCGCCGGTAAAAATATTCATGATCGCCGCTGATTTGGGATCTACCTTAGCCAGCGCACAGATCCCGTTGTTGATCAGGACTATGCCGACGAAGAGCAAACATACACCTAACATTTTCGAAATCTCCTTTCCGGAATTGATCAGAACAGACTATACAGCTGTGTCAGCGGCAGAGTTTCTGCCGGTTTGGATTCGAGCTTCACACCATCTGCACAAACTTCATAGGTTTCCGGATCTACTTTGATCTCCGGCGCAAGATCGTTGAATTTCATATCTTTCTTGCCAATGTTACGGCAATTGCGAACCGGCACAACGGTTTTCTGCAGACCGTATTTTCCTTTTACGTCCAGATCGTAAGCAGCTTTGGAAACAAAGGTCAGGCAGCTTTCGCCCTTTGCGAGACCGTGCGCGGCAAACATGGGCTGATACATCACCGGCTGCGTCGTCGGGATGGATGCATTGGCATCGCCCATTTTTGATGCGATGATCATGCCGCCTTTGATGATCATATCCGGTTTTGCGGCGAAGAATGCAGGATTCCACAGAACCAGATCTGCGAATTTTCCGACTTCAACCGAGCCGACGTAGTCGGCAATTCCATTTGTGATGGCCGGATTGATCGTATATTTGGCAACATAGCGCTTTGCACGGAAGTTATCATTTCCGTGGCCTGCATCCTCCGGAAGAGGTCCGCGCTCTTCTTTCATCTTGTGTGCAGTCTGCCAGGTTCTTGTAATGACTTCGCCCGGGCGGCCCATTGCCTGGGAATCGGAGCTCATCATGGAGAATACACCCATGTCATGCAGCACATCTTCTGCAGCAATTGTCTCAGGCCGGATCCTGGAGTCGGCGAATGCGATGTCCTCAGGAATGTTTTTGTCCAGATGGTGGCAGACCATCAGCATATCCAGATGCTCATCCAGGGTATTGACTGTAAAAGGCATGGTAGGATTGGTAGAAGAGGGCAGGACATTTTTAGCACCCGCTGCCCGAATGATATCCGGTGCATGTCCGCCTCCTGCACCTTCTGTATGGAAGGTATGAATAGTCCTTCCGCCAATGGCATCCAGGGTATCTTCCACGCAGCCTGCTTCATTTAAGGTATCGGTATGGATGGCAACCTGGAAATCATACTCGTCTGCAACATTTAAACAGTGGTTGATCGCTGCAGGAGTAGAGCCGAAGTCTTCGTGGATCTTCATGCCCATCGCACCGGCTTCAATCTGCTCGATGATCGGCTTTTCATCAGAACAGTTGCCCTTGCCCAGGAAACCGAGATTCATTGGATATTCTTCCGCAGCTTTCAGCATCATACGGATGTTCCATGGACCGGGCGTACATGTGGTCGCATTTGTGCCGTCTGCCGGTCCGGTTCCGCCGCCAATCATTGTGGTGATGCCGGAATAGAGCGAGCAGTTTACCTGCTGCGGTGCAATAAAATGAATATGGCTGTCAATGCCGCCGGCTGTCACGATCAGACCTTCCCCGGCCAGTGCCTCTGTGGAGGCACCAATGGTCATGCCCGGTGTTACGCCATCCATAATGCTGGGGTTTCCGGCTTTGCCGATCCCGGCGATCTTGCCGTCCTTGATGCCGATATCGGCTTTGATGATCCCGGTGTAATCGAGGATCAGGGCATTTGTGATAACAAGATCCAGATCGCCGTCCTTTGAACAGGTCTTAACGGACTGTCCCATGCCGTCCCGGATCGTTTTGCCGCCGCCGAATTTTACCTCGTCGCCATAAGTTGTATAATCCTTTTCTACTTCGATGATGAGATTGGTATCTGCGAGACGCACTTTGTCGCCAACGGTAGGACCGTACATCATCGCATATTTTTCTCTGGAGATTTTATTACTCATTGACTGGACTCCTTTCTGTTCGCCTGTTATTTGATAAATCCACGGAGGCTGGCTGTTTCTACAGCTGCAGCTTTTGTAGTTTCTGTTGCCTGCATACAGGTCAGATCGTTTAAGCCGAAAACACGTTTTGCACCACCCAGTTCGGTGAGCTGTACTGTTTTTTCTTCACCCGGCTCAAAACGGATTGCTGTTCCGGAGGGGATGTCCAGATGATAACCGTAAGCAGCTGCGCGGTCGAATTCCAACTGTTTATTTACTTCAAAGAAATGAAAATGAGATCCGACCTGAACCGGGCGGTCTCCGGTGTGCCTTACTGTGATAGTGATGGATTTTTTACCTTCGTTCAAAATGATATCGCCCTCTGTGGGGATGATTGCACCAATTTTCATTTTGTCAGCTCCTTTCTGCTGTATATCTGTTACTGTATGGGGTTATGCACGGTGACGAGTTTCGTTCCGTCCGGAAATGTAGCTTCGACCTGTACTTCTGTGACCATATCTGCGACGCCGTCCATGACGTCTTCAGCGGTCAGGATCTTTGTCCCCAGAGTCATCAGTTCTACTACAGATTTGCCGTCACGGGCATACTCCAGCAGTTCAGAACTGATGTAGGCGATGGCCTCAACATAATTCAGCTTCAGCCCCCTTTCTTTCCGCGCTTTTGCGAGTTCTCCGGCCATGTGCAGCATGAGTTTTTCCTGTTCTTTTGGATTCAGACGCATTTTGTTCTCCTCTCTTTTTTGATTCTTGACGATTGCAAAGATCTTTTCTTTTTTTACGTCAAAAAGGGCCCGTTAACACGTGTGTGTCAACAGACCCCGTTGTCCATAGCCTTTTGTGCTATCCTAGATAACAGAAAAGAAAAAGGTGACCCACGCATATGCGTGACTCACCTTTGAATTCATTCGCATTTTACATCGGATCAAATCGCCTGTCAAGGTCATTTTTTTCCTCTGCTTGCATTTTGAAATCAGTCTTATTATGATAAGGTGTAGAAACATAGGAAAGAAAAGTGATACAATGAGCAAAGAACTACGAGTTTTAAGTGAAAAAGGAGGACTTGTTTTTATGAAGAAAAAATGGATCGCTTTGGCTCTGTCTGCAGCCATGGCTTTGTCTGTAACGGCCTGCGGTGGGCAGTCATCGTCAGAATCGTCCGAAACAGGATCATCCGATACAGAGTCATCCGAAACAGAATCATCCACAACAGATGCCTCTGCAGAGGAAGAAACATCAGAATCATCAGATGAGGAAAGCACTGCGGCGTCAACAGATGCCGATATTACCGTCTATAAAAACGGCAATATCTATACTTCGAACGAGAATCAGGATTATGTTTCAGCTGTTGTTGTTCAGGACGGCAAGTTCATTTATGTAGGAGATGATGAAGGCGCAGCCGCTTACGAGGAAGGACTTCCCGAGGAAAATATCATTGACCTCGATGGCAGTATTGTAACGGCCGGCTTTATCGAGGGACATACGCATTTCAGTTTTATGGCGGCCATGAAGTCTTTGAATTATAAGGAAATTCCGGCTTCTGCCAACGAAAGTGCCGAGACAGCTCTGGCTGAGCTGAAGACCTTTGTGGAGGAACATCCGGACTACGATCAGTATGTCATGGGCAATTTTTCTCAGACGTTTGATATCGGCAAAAAGGAGATCGACGAGATCTGTTCTGACAAGCCGGTCATTCTGGTCGGTATGGGGCTTCACTGTGGTTATGTAAATTCCAAGTTCCTGGAAGCGGGCAACATCACCAAGGACTCAACGGATGCCATTCCCGGACAGACCTATTATGAGAGAGATGAAGAAGGAAATCCAACGGGCAAGATCGTCGAACTGACCCAGACCTGGATCGCATTCCAACAGGCCATCCAGATCGACCACGACAAACTCTACGATGCTTATCTGGATATGATCGAACTCTATCACTCGTTTGGCTTCACCGGCGTGGCTGAGGGTGGTTTCCTTGGACTGGATGAATATCAGATCCTGGATACACTTACCGAACTGGAAGAAAACGGCGATCTGAACATGGTAGACTGTCCGGCTACCATCTGGTATGGTCATACCGTTACCGATCTGGAGGAAGTCGAGGAGAGACTGATCAAAGAGAAGGAAGAATACACCTCTGAGCTCATCCGGCCGGGCACCTTGAAGATGTGGGCAAATGGTACACTGGGTGCACATTCCGCGCTTCTTCGCGAACCCTATGTCGATAAAGATACCTATGGTGTGGAACTGAATACGGTCGAGGATCTGACGGCAGCTGCCCAGATGTGTAAGGAAAATGATATGAACATTCACTACCATGCCATCGGCGACCAGGCTATAGAAAATGTCCTGACAGCCTTTGAGGCTGTTGGTGAGACAAGCGGCACCAAGAGCATCGTTCATTTCCAGATCAGCGCACCGGACCTCATCGAGAGAGCTTCCAAGATTGATGATCTGATTGTTAACATGACGCCGCTCTGGGCCAACACCCTGACTGCGGAGGAGGTAGATCCTGTTTCTGACCGCAGGGATATCTATGGCCTTTATAAAGAGACCAAGGACGCCGGCATCACCGTTAACTTTGGTGCAGATTCCAATGGCCCAGAGGAATGCTGGAATCCGGCTAATATGGTTCTGGTATCCATGGTGCGGAATCCGGATGAGGAAGGTATCTTCCTGAAAGGAGAGCCCTTCAGCTTTGAGGAAGCGGTCGATGCTTATACGATCAACGTGGCCAAAGAAAGACGGATCGATGATGAATACGGCAGTATCGAAGTCGGCAAGAGTGCAGATTTCGTAGTATGGAATATCGATACTCTGGCAGAAGTACTTGAGGAACTTGCTGCAGAAGAGGACGTCCAGCCCACCGATACAAACCTTGTTTATGCGGATGATGTTGTTTTCAAAGGCGAGCTTGTCTACAGTCATGAGTCTTAAGAAAGCTTCCTGTCCGGATCTGCAGAAGCACAGGAAGAATAATTTAAAGAAGAAATAGCAGATTATGAAATTATACAACATTTTAAAACGCACACATTGGATTGGCTAGAAAAAGGGATAAGACAGTGAGCAGTACGAACAATGCATTTTCGGATTTCAGCAAATACTTTGCGGAGGAACTGACTCTGAACGAAGAGACTCTTCCTGTCATCGGCCAGATTGCCGACCACCTTCCCGGTGGCTTTTTTATCTACAGGGCTTACGGCGAAGAGGAGATTCTTTATATCAATCAATATATGCTGCGTATCTGCGGTTGCGACAACATGGAACAGTTCAACGAAATGACAGGCGGGACCTTCCGCGGCTTCGTGTATCCGGATGATTATGAGAAGAGCGAGCTGGCCATTCGTAACTGTATTGATAAGAGTGACAGCAATCTGGATTATGTGGAATACCGGATCAGGCGCTATGACGGCAGCATCCGCTGGATCATGGACTACGGCCGCTTGGCGCACACCGAACGCTATGGAAATGTGTTTTGCGTATTTGTTGATGACTCTACAGACAAAAATCTTCGTGCGGAACAAGATCGACGTGCTGCACAGATCATCCAGGGACTCAGTGAGGAATTTAATTCTATCTATCTGATCGATTTTGAACTGAAGAAAATGCTTCCATACTCACTCAACAACGAAATTGCAAAGAGTATGCAGTATGCCTTTTCAGGCAGTCTGGATTATCCGACGACCATTCGAGAGTTTGCGGACAAATATGTCCTTCCGGAGGACTATAAGATGTATCTGAGCGAATGCGAGGAACAGCACATCCGCCGCCGTCTTGCCTCGGAAAAAACCTATCATGTTACCTTTCGGCGTTACAATGAAGCACATATTGTGGAATATGTGCAGATGACGATCTCAAAAGTAGATGATGACGCCTACTGTTCACGGATTGTCATGGCTTATAAGGATGTGACGGAGCAGGTAAAGAAGGCGCAGGCGGAGTTGCAGCTGAAGCAGGCATCGGCCATTCTTCGCGCTGTGGCGGAGGATTATATATGTCTGATCGATGTGGATCTGAAAACCGAAAAGGAGATTCAGTATTTCCGTGACGGTTCCGACATAGAGAGTAATAAATGGAGCGAGGCAGAGGATTACAGCAGCAACATTCTTGCCTATGCCCGGCAGATCGTAGCAGAAAAGGATCGGAAGCGCTTTATTCTGGCAACCGAGTTGCCCAGATTGCGCGAGGTGCTCGCAAGACAGCGGGAGTTTACGATCGAATATGATGCCGTGATCGACGGCAATGTCCGAAAATTTCAGGGACGTTTTACTATCCATGGGAGAGAATCCGGAGAGAAGCACATGTTCATCGGTATCCGTGATATTACGGAAGCGGAACAGCTGCGTTTTGAAGAAGAGCAGCATTTGCTCGAAGCTGTTGCCCGGGCGGATGCTGCCAGCCGTGCCAAGACAACCTTCCTGTTTAATATGTCTCATGACATCCGCACGCCCATGAATGCGATCATCGGTTTTTCGGAACTTGCGCTAAAGCACATGGATGAAAAAAACAAGCTGGAAGAGTATCTTCGCAATATAGGTGTTTCGGGAAATCACCTTATGAATCTGATCAACAATGTTCTGGAAATGTCACGCATCGAAAGCGGCAGACTGGAATTGGATGAAAATCCGGACGACATGACGGTTGCCTTTGAGGAATGGTTTACCGTCTATGCGAATAAAGCAAAGAAAAAAGACATCACGCTGCATGTCGCTTCGGAAATACAGCATCCGAATGTTATATGGGATGGCACCAGAATAGAGGAGATCTTCCTGAACATCTTCAGCAATGCAGTAAAATATACGCCGGCAGGGGGATCGATCGACATCCGTATAAGAGAAGTTCCCTGTGACAGATCCGGGTATGCGCGATTTGAAACGATTGTTGAGGATAGCGGCATCGGTATTTCAGAGGAATTTATCCCGCATATCTTCGAGAGTTTTTCCAGAGAGAGAACCTCGACAGAAAGCCGGGTAATGGGAACCGGTCTTGGAATGGGAATCGTCAAAGGACTGGTCGATATGATGGGTGGTGCCATTCGAATCGAAAGCAGATCCGGGAAAGGCACGCGGGTGATCGTTACGTTAGAGCATAGGATGACCGAAAAGGTTGATCTGTCTGAATTGAAAGTACAGGAGGAGCAGATCCACGACGCAGTCGGATTGCAGGGCAGACGGATCCTTCTGGTGGAAGACAATGAACTGAACCGTGAGATCGCAGAGGAACTCCTGACAGACGCCGGACTTCAGGTAGAGAATGCTGCAGATGGTGTCATCTGCATCGATATGCTGACAAAGGCGGAGTATGGTTATTATGATGCGATTCTCATGGATATTCAGATGCCAAACATGGACGGACTTGCTGCTGCAAGAATCATTCGGGCACTTCCTGATCCGGAAAAATCCGGGATCCCGATCATTGCTATGACGGCGAATGCATTTGCAGAAGACAGACAGAAGGCGGCGGAAGCCGGAATGAATGGTTTTGCGGCAAAACCGGTAAATATGGAGCAACTGCTGAATGAATTAAAAAGGGTACTTTTAACAGACTTTTCATAAAGCGGAAAAGAGGTCAAAGTGCAGAACGCAAAAGCAAAACACAAATACAGATGGGATATTCTGATCATAGCTCTGTTTGCTTCGGTGGGGCTTGTGCTGGCTCTGGTTCTGCTTCTGATGGGAAAACATGGCGGACAGGTGCAGGTGCGTGTGGACGGAGATGTTGTTATGGAATATGCGCTGGACCGGGACCGGACGGTGGAGATACAAGGATATCAGGGCGGCACGAACCTGCTTGTGATTGAGAATGGAGCAGCCTGCATTCGGGAAGCGTCCTGCCCGGACCATTTATGTGTCAATATGGGATGGATCGATAAAACAGGACAGACTGTGGTGTGCCTGCCCAACCGCCTTGTGGTGGAGATCACCCGGGGAACGGGCACAGATGGAGAATCAGACGTCGATATTGTAACCTGAATCAGGTCTGGAGAGTCGTTTATTATGAAGAAACAATCGAGCAGAACCGTTGCCTTCTATGGCATCCTGATCGCGCTTGCTCTGGTGTTGAGCTGGGCTGAAGCGCAGATACCGGTCTTTTTTGCGGTACCCGGCATGAAACTTGGACTGACCAACGTCGTGGTGTTGTTTGCGCTGTATTGTCTTGGCGCAAAAAGCGCATTGTTTATCAATCTGGTCAGGATCGTGCTGGTTTCTTTTTTGTTTGGAAACGGGGTCAGCGTACTTTACGGTCTGGCCGGCGGTCTCTTAAGCGGAATGGTTATGATCCTGCTGAAAAAGACGGGAAAAGTGCATATCGTTACAGTCAGTATCGCCGGCGGGATCAGCCACAATGTGGGGCAGATCCTGGTGGCGATGGCTATGCTGGAGACAGCAAGACTGGCCTGGTATCTGATGATCCTCTGGCTGACCGGTCTGGCGACCGGTGCAGTGATCGGCCTGATCGGCGGCGAACTTTGCAAAAGACTGAACAGGATCATCAAGAAAAACGGATGGGGAAGATAGAGCGGGTCATTTCTCAAATACGATCGTGACTTTGGATTGGTTCATTCCCAGTACGTAATCGTATTCCACGGAAGAGGCGAGCTTTTTCAGTACATTTACATTGCTGTAGGCTTCGGTGGATGCCGCGTGCATCAGATCCAGCGGTTTCCCCAGACTCCGGAAATTGATGATAGCATGGTCCGGATGGATCTCCGTAATGATATCGATCTCATTGTATTTCAGGGATTCTCGTTTGCTGATTACGTAATCGCACATCTCTTCTACGGAAACTGCCAGCAGATTGGCGGAACTTTTTGCTATGCCGGCCTCTTCCGACAGCTTTTGAAGTTCCTGCACGTAGTCGACCATCTCATTTGTGTCAAAATGTATGGTCGCATCGAAAAGCTGATATCCGGAAGGCTCTTTTTCCAAAAGGGTCAGCGGATCAAGCGGCCCGGACGATCTTGCTGCCTTGATGTGGTTGATCAGCAGGATCGCGACCATCAGGATCACGGACAGGGCTGTATACGCGATCCACAGACCATTCAGACCGAAAAAAGGACAAAGTAGGTATGAGAGTAAGATGATTCCCGCAAAACCGTCCATGACACTGATCAAAACAGAATAGAGCGTCTGATCGATGATCTGCAGATAATACATATACACCAGTACGATGCTTCGGCAGATAAACATGAGAGAAAAGATCCGGACCGCCTTGATGCAAAGTGCTGCCGCGGTGGGATCTGTAACATTGTAGATCATGCCGACGATCTGGGGGAAAAACTGCAGCAGCAGGACCGTGACGACCATGCTGATCAGCTCAAAGCGAATGACATTTTTAATAATATAGCGAATGCCATGAAAGTCCTTCTGACCGTATAGCACGCCGACCATAGGGATCAGCACGTCGAGTCCGCCGCACACCAGGATCGAAACAATGGATAAGATCTGAATGCAGGCTGAAAAAGCAGTCACAGCTGCAGATCCGCCGTAGGATGACGCAATCTGTATGCTGAAGGCTACTTTAATGCTTAAGCCCAACTGCCCCAGAGCAGAAGCAGCGCTCATCATAATGACATGTTTTAATTGAAGAAAAGCCTTTGCTTTCGGTCGGGCGAACTGAAGCGGACATTTTTTGAAAAGCAGCAACACAAGAAGGATGGCAAATGCAACCGCATACCCCGTAAATGTAGCCCAGGCAGCGCCTTCTACGTCCAATTTGAAAACACGGATATATACAATATCCATGCAAAGATTGATACCGTTTGCCAGCATGTTGAGAACACTTCCAAGCTTTGGAGAACCGGCTGAAGGCAGGTACAAAAGCAGGGTCTGTAAAATGATGATAAGGGGTGCAGAGATCAGCAGGATCCTGACATATTGTATAAACGACTGCGAAGCCGCCACACTGCCGCTCAGCATGCCGGAGACCGTAGCGGCGCCAAAAACGCCGGCAGCAAAGATGGCCAGACTGATCACTCCCGCGGTCAGGAGCGGTACAGACAGGCTTTCTCCGGCCTCTTTTCGCTCAAGCTTTCCCATGTACTGGGCATATAAGGCAGAGCCGCCTATGCCGAAAAGCATGTAAAGCATGGCATACATGGTCATGATCGGCATGCCCATGCTGACATCGTTCATTGCGTCGCTTCCGAGAAGATTTGCCACAATGATACTGTCCACAAATTCGTTCAGGGCGATGGCGATTCCGCTTAGTATAGACGGAACAATGTATTCGTAAAATTTTTTGTTTAATATTTTGGCGTTTCTTGTATGCATTTTTTGCTTTTATAATAACTCCTGTTTTTAATACCTCGTGCCGATCACAAGCTGTCCCTGACCGGGCAGCGGCGCCTCGATCGTGTAACCCAGAACGGAAAGCAGCAGTTCCGCACCTTCTCTCTGATAAGAAAAATACTGCCAGCATTCGGGGGTGATCAGTACATGTCCGCCCACCTTGGCCTTTTTCATAATGGCAAATACAGTTTCCAGACATCTTACTTCGTTGATGCCGGTCACCAAGTCACCCAGATCGATGATGACCTGATCAAAACCGTCTGTTACCTTTCCAATCTCCCGTGGATGAATCAGGAGTGCTCCGCCAACCGATTCCTCCTTTTGCGTCACGATCAATGTCGAACCTTCTTTGTCCGCAAGCGCCTGGAGATCAATCTGCTGCCCCGGGTCTTCCGGATAAGGAAACCATCTTCTTGACATTCCATCATTCAAGAGAAAAGAAAAATATTTTTTCTCGATCATTGTGAGCAGATTCAAGTCGTGCTCGACCACGTTTGGATCGTCATGGACCAGGAAGATCGTTCCGCCTGCGCTTTCCAGATCTCTGGTTTTGATAAAAGACCGGATCTCTTCCCTGCCGGATACATTGATCTTGTAGGTGCTCCTTAAGTTTTCCGCAATGGTCCAGACAGGCAGGCTTTCGGCTTCTATATTTTCCGGAACCATAATCAACTTTATATAGCCCTTCCGCAATGGCCGGTAGGTTTTTTCTGCCTGTGCCGCAAATTTTCCGGGCGCAAGATAAGCATCCAATACGGAGTCCGTTTCGTGCTGTCCGTAGATCTGATCCATAAAGCCGGCCGGAAAACCACAGCCCATAGGGCGGCAGTTCACCTCGATCAGGACCGGACCTTTTTCGTCGACCATGTATTCCCCGTGAATAGAACCATAACGTATTCCGATGGCTTCAGCTGTCTGCAAGGCGTATTCGATCAGGGCATTATGTCCGGGCTCCAGACAGCTGATCGATTCGACGTTGTCATAAATACGCCCACCTTCAGCGGTTGCAGCCTTTCGGTATCGGAAGAAAGAGGATAAACGGTGTTTTCCTGCGCTGCTCATGGTGTTGACGATATATTCCGTTCCTTCGATCCTTTCCTGAATCAGGACTTCCCGGATCGGATTGCCGAAAAGGTCCTTCATTTGCAGAAGCTGTTCTACCGCAGTATGGACCTGATGCAGGTCATCGCACAGAAACAGTCCCTGGCTTGCTGCGCTTTGCAGGGGCTTTACGACCGCCTTTTTAAGGTCATTTCGCCGGCAGAAATCAAGAGCTGCCGAAGGCGTGGTAACCACTTCTCCTTTTATGTATCGCATCCCGGCTTCTTTTAATGCCATATGCATGGCATCTTTTTTTATCATTTTATCGATGTTTTTCATGGGATTTCCGGGAAGCCCCAAGTCTTCTGAAAGCTGTGTGGCTGCATATACGGCTTCTTCGGCCCCGGCCAGAATTACAACCGGATCGTAAGTCTTTACCAGCGCAAGGGTTTTTTCGTAGCTTTCCTGTTCCTGAATGATCTCAAAAGGATCTTTGATCTTTGCATAGGCGATCTTTCGGTCTTCCGCTGTAACGGACTCTTCCGGTTCATTTAATTCCAGAACGACTGGATGATACCCTCTGTGTACGATGTCGGTAATAAAGTTATATCCCGTCGAAATAGCTTCGATCACTATAATATTTCTCAATTTTATACTCCTTCAGAAAACAACTCCCACAGGAATGTTCATTGTCATTTACAGGATGCCTTGGTCATTTGTTAAACGCATTTGCCGGAAAATGCGGTATTTACGTGACTTTATTTTACCATTTAAGTGTGGCGGAAGCAATGTAAAGAGCAGAAAGTGATGGCGTAAAGATATTGTTGGTTGGAAAATGTCAGAGATGTCCTTAGATAACA
>R11__coassemble_193_pt1 | contig 44285 bp, 30 predicted proteins | sample R11__metabat2_high_PE_057 | metagenome-assembled genome bin R11 | reverse complement strand
GCGTATGAAAGAGTAAACCTTAAGTGTGCAGAGGTAAAATCCACCATGCTATGGGAAAGTGGAATTTAAAATTTCATTTTAGGCAAGACAGAAGAAGCGTCCCCAAGTCTTGCCAAATCATCCATGCTATGTTATACTCAATGAGATTTATGTTATTAAAACTAGTAAAGGTTGGTGACAGGTATGAGCAAAGTCGATAAACTGATTGATCTGATGGAAGAGAGCGAGAAGAGAGAAGCACAAAAACCGAAAAATACATTGCTTATCATTCTGGCGATCATTGGTGCAGTAGCTGCTGTTGCTGGAATTGCATATGCTGTATATCGTTTCCTTACACCCGATTATCTTGAAGATTTCGAAGAAGATTTCGAGGATGATTTCGATGACTACTTCGAGGATGAAGATGAGGATGAGGAAGAAAAAGAGGAAATTAAAGAAGAAGTAAAAGAAGCTGCAGAGGAAGCCGAAGCAGCAGACAAAGAAGAAGAGTAATCTGAAAGTATCGGGGCTGTCCAAGTGGCAGCCCCATTTTTTGTAGCAGCGCGAGAGCCGTAAGGCGGAGCGATGCGTATTATCATGTGATGTGGTGCGGGCGCAGCCCGCATGGACGTTTTTTATGATTACAGCCGCAAAGCGGCCGAAAATTGGGCGCACGAAGTACGCACACATTTTCGGGTGCTGCTCGTCCGGTGGACGAGCGTTTAGCACGGACCGGAGCGAAGCGGAGACCATTTGGCGGTCAAACAAAAATGAGCATGGAGTCACGCGCAAGCGAGACGGGAATGCGAATTTTTGTAGCAGCGCGAGAGCCGTAAGGCGGAAGCTGTGCGTGGTTATCATAAAGAAGTGGCGTGTATCTCTTCACATCTATGTTTTTAATTTTATAGAAAAAGGGGCAAGCTTATGAAAAAGGGCGAAATATTCGAGGGTACGATCGAAAGAATTGAATTCCCAAATAAGGGAATTGTGCAGATCGATGGAAAGCCGGTCATTGTAAAAAACGGGATCCCGGGTGCCAGAGTCCGCTTCCGAATCAACAAAAAAAAGGGCGACCGGGTTGAGGGATGCCTTCAGGAACGCCTGGAAAAGTCACCGCTTGAAACAAGGGAAGCACTTTGCGAATGTTTTCCGGACTGCGGCGGCTGTGTTTATCAGACCATGTCCTATCGATCACAGTTGGAGATGAAGCAGAGACAGATCAGGACACTGATAGAGCGGGCGCTGGTCTTGGGAAAACAAACCGACAGTGCCGGGCAGCCGGATTATATATTTGAAGGGATCCTCCCAAGCCCTTTAGAGGCTCATTACAGAAATAAGATGGAATATTCCTTTGGAGATTCTTTTAAAGGAGGTCCTCTTTCACTGGGACTTCATAAAAAAAACAGTACGTATGATGTCCTGACTGCCGACACCTGTCAGATTGTTCATGAAGATTTCAACAGGATTCTTTCATGTGTGCTTACTTATTGCACGGAACAAAAGCTGCCCTATTATCATAAAATGAGCCATGTGGGATTTCTTCGGCATCTTCTGGTCCGAAGGGCAGAAGCGACCGGCGAGATTCTGGCGGCTCTTGTAACATCAAGTCAGATGGAAGTGAACCTTACACCACTGACCGAACGATTAAAAGAACTCCATCTGGAGGGCAGGCTGACCGGTTTTCTGCATATCATAAATGATTCACCGGCAGATGTTGTAAAAAGTGATAAGACCAGTATCCTTTATGGACGTGACTATTTTTATGAGGAGATTCTTGGGCTGAAATTCCGGATTACTCCGTTTTCTTTTTTTCAGACGAATTCCAGGGGAGCTGAAGTCCTGTATGGAAAGGCCAGAGAATATATCGGTGATGTAAAAGACGCGGTTGTTTTTGACCTGTATAGCGGGACAGGAACAATCGGGCAGATCATGGCGCCTGCGGCTAAAAAAGTGATCGGTGTTGAAATCGTTGAAGAGGCTGTCGTGGCGGCTCGCGAAAATGCTCTGGGAAACCACCTGGAGAACTGTACATTCCTTGCGGGGGATGTGTTGAAAATGCTCGATGAGATTAAAGAAAGACCGGATTATATCATTCTGGATCCACCAAGGGATGGCATTCATCCCAAGGCATTGCGCAAGATCATAGATTATGGAGTGGATCGACTGGTTTATATTTCCTGTAAACCGACCAGTTTGATCCGCGATCTGGATATGTTTCTCATGAATGGGTATCGTGTGGAAAAAGTGAGCTGTGTAGATATGTTCCCGTGGACATATCACGTTGAGTGCGTAGTTCTGCTGTCGCGAGTGTAACGAAGTGAGAGCAGATTACGGAGCACCATCCAGCGGCGCTTAGTGAAGACGAGCCGAAGGCGAAGTCTGAGCTTAGCAGAGTCGGAGGAGACGGTGGTTCTTCTGTCTAAGGCCAACTGAAATACGAATAAGATGCTGAATAAAAGAATAAGAACGCAAATGTGAAGGAGAAAAAATGAGAATTTTAGTTACGGGCGGAGCCGGATATATCGGATCGCATACCTGTATTGAGCTGGTAAAAGCAGGTTACGATATTATAGTAGTGGATAATTTTGCAAATTCATGTATGGAAGCGGTCCGCAGGACGAGAAAACTATGTGGTCTTGATTTTCCTTTTGAAAAGATAGACTTGACAGATTATGAGGCGACGGATTCCCTGTTTGATCAGTACAAAATAGATGCAGTGATTCATTTCGCCGGTCTTAAGGCAGTAGGAGAGAGCTGCAGACTTCCCATTGAATATTATAGGAATAACCTGGACAGTACACTCTCCCTGCTCAGTGCAATGAAAAAGCATCACGTTATGAATTTTATCTTTTCTTCTTCGGCCACGGTTTACGGCGCAGAAGCCCCGGTGCCTTATAACGAAGCAACACCGGTCTCACGGAGCGCCTCCAGTCCCTACGGAAATACCAAGCTGATGATAGAATATATGCTGAAAGATACCGTAAGGGCGATCCCCGGATTTCATGCGGTTTTATTGCGTTATTTTAATCCTGTGGGAGCACATGAAAGCGGAGAGATCGGTGAAGATCCTACCGGCATCCCCAACAATCTGATGCCTTATGTTGCAAAAGTTGCTGTGGGGAAACTGGATATGATCCATATCTTTGGAAACGATTACGATACGCCGGACGGAACCTGCCAGAGAGATTATATTCATGTAGTAGATCTGGCCAGGGGTCATGTTGCGGCATTAAATAAAATTAAAGAAGATTGCGGTTTATTCATCTGCAATTTGGGAACAGGAAAAGGGACCAGTGTACTGGAGATGGTAAAGGCTTTTTCAAAATCGTGCGGGCGCGATCTCCCATATGAATTTGCAGCACGAAGAGAAGGTGATCTTCCGGCATTTTGGGCAGATCCGGCATATGCGGAAGAACAACTGGGCTGGAAAGCGGAAAAAGGGATTCAGGAAATGTGCGATGACGTCTGGAGATGGCAAAGCAAAAATCCGAATGGATATCGGAAAGAGGAGGAATCCGCTTTATCATGAGCATGGCAGAAAATCCCAATACAGAACATAAAAGAAGAGTCAGATATTCCGGCAAATATCCGAAAAAATACGAAGAAAAATACAAAGAACTGAATCCGGAAAAATATACGGACATTGCCGGACACGTAAGAGCAAAAGGAAACACGCCCGCAGGAACGCATATTCCCATTATGGTGAATGAGATCCTGGAATTTCTGGATATCAAACCGGGACAGAACGGATGTGACTGCACCTTCGGATACGGCGGGCATTCTGAAAAAATGCTGGAATGCCTTAAGGGAAGCGGACATCTGGTATCCCTGGATGTGGATCCGTTTGAATCGGTGAAAGCGAAAGAGAGACTGGAAAAACTAGGATTCGGCGATGAAATCCATTTTGTGGAACGGATCAATTTTGCCCAGATCGATAAAGTCGCCGAACGCTACGGCAAGTTTGATTTTGTGCTTGCGGATCTCGGAGTATCATCCATGCAGATCGATAATCCGGAAAGAGGATTCTCGTATAAGGTGGAAGGACCTTTGGATCTTCGGATGGATCCGACAAAAGGGATCAGTGCGGCGGCGCGGCTGAAAGAACTTTCGGAAGATGAACTGACAGGCATATTGATCGAAAACGCAGATGAACCGTATGCGGAAGTGATCGCACACACGGTGATATCTTTCAGAAAAAGCGGAAAAAGCATAGAGACGACAAGCGATCTCAGAAATGTGATCGATCGTTCGCTTGCGATCGCTCACGTTCCAGAGAAAGAAAGAAAAGATGCTGTAAAAAAATCTGCAGCCAGATGTTTTCAGGCTTTAAGGATCGAAGTGAACCAAGAATATGAAGCATTGTATGAACTGCTGGAAAAGCTTCCGAGGGTTCTGAAAAGCGGCGGCAAAGTTGCTGTATTAACATTTCATTCAGGAGAAGACAGGCTTGTGAAACAGTCTTTTAAACATTATCTGAAGGAAGGTACCTATGCAGATGCGGCCAGATATGTAATCCGTCCTTCTGCCGGAGAATGCAATGAGAACCCCAGGGCAAGATCCACAAAAATGCGCTGGGCGATTATGAAATGAAAATATAATTTACCTATTGACACAGTAGGTAAATGGTGATACTCTTTATTTACCCACTTGAAAGGTAGGTATAATAAATGAGTAAAAGAATGATCTTCATGGACAGACATAATTTCCGATTCGGGCGAATGTGTATGCGATGTTGTTGCAGGAACCGGCAGACCGTTTTATAAATACACATTCATCAGAAAAGGAGATAAAAGAATATGAGCACCAATTATAGATTTGAAACACTTGCACTTCATGTAGGACAGGAACAGGCAGATCCGGCTACGGATTCCAGAGCGGTTCCGATCTATCAGACCACCAGCTATGTATTCCGCAATTCACAGCACGCGGCAGACCGTTTCGGTTTGGCAGATGCCGGTAATATCTACGGCAGACTGACAAATTCCACACAGGATGTTCTGGAAAAGAGAGTAGCTGCCCTGGAAGGCGGCAGTGCAGCACTGGCAGTTGCATCCGGTGCAGCGGCGATCACGTATACCATCGAGGCCCTGGCGGCAAACGGCGGACACATTGTGGCTCAGAAGACGATCTATGGCGGCAGCTACAATCTGCTGGAGCATACTCTTCCGCAGTATGGCGTGCGAGCAACATTCGTGGATGCGCATAATCTGGAAGAGGTTGAAAATGCGATTGAGGAAGATACCAGAGCAATCTATCTGGAGACACTTGGCAATCCCAACAGCGATATCCCAAATATCGATGCTATTTCGGAGATTGCGCATAAACACGGTCTTCCGCTGGTAGTAGACAATACATTTGGCGCAGCCTACTGGGTACGTCCGATCGAGCATGGTGCAGATATTGTTGTACATTCTGCAACAAAGTTTTTCGGCGGACATGGAACGACGCTGGGCGGCATTATCGTTGAGTCCGGCAAGTTTGACTGGAAGGCATCAGGAAAGTATCCGAACATTGCCGCACCAAATCCAAGCTATCACGGTGTTTCCTTCTATGATGCAGTAGGACCTGCTGCTTTTGTGACCTTTATTCGTGCAATCCTTTTAAGAGACACAGGCGCAACGATCTCTCCTTTCAATGCTTTCCTGCTTCTGCAGGGAGTTGAGACCCTGCCGCTTCGTCTGGACAGACATGCAGAAAACACAAAGAAAGTGATCGAATATCTGAAAAATCATCCGCAGGTAGACAAGGTCAATCATCCGTCCCTTCCGGATCATCCGGACCATGCATTGTATGAGAAATATTTCCCGAACGGCGGCGGCAGCATCTTTACCTTCGAGATCAAGGGCGGTAAGGAAGAAGCCTGGAAATTTATCGACAACCTGAAAATATTCTCACTTCTGGCAAATGTTGCTGATGTAAAGAGCCTGGTGATCCATCCGGCTACTACGACACATTCTCAGTTGAATGATGAAGAACTTCTGGATCAGGGCATTACACAGAGCACGATCCGCCTGTCGATCGGTACAGAACATATTGACGATATCATAGAGGATCTGGATCAGGCGTTTCGGGCGATTGGTTAATCAAAGCGCCAAAACAGGAAAGCAAAAACTGAAAACTGAAAAATTGAAAATATAAAAAGCAGGAGAATAAAGTTATGGCAAATATTTATAAAGGTACATTGGGACTGATCGGAAATACGCCGCTTGTTGAGGTGGTAAATATTGAAAAAGAACTGGGATTGGAAGCAACCATTCTTGTAAAACTGGAATATTTTAATCCGGCAGGAAGCGTGAAGGACCGTATTGCCAAGGCAATGATCGAGGATGCGGAAAGCAAAGGCATCTTAAAGAAAGACTCTGTGATCATCGAGCCGACCAGCGGCAATACAGGAATCGGTCTGGCAGCGATCGCTGCTGCAAAGGGCTACCGTATTATTCTGACCATGCCTGAGACCATGAGTGTTGAGCGCAGGAATATTCTGAAGGCTTATGGAGCAGAACTGGTTTTGACGGAAGGTGCGAAGGGCATGAAGGGCGCAATCGCAAAGGCCGAGGAACTGGCGAAAGAGATTCCGGGCGGCTTTATTCCCGGACAATTTGTAAATCCTGCAAATCCTGCGATCCATAAGGCAACGACCGGACCGGAGATCTGGAGAGATACGGATGGCAAGGTCGATATCTTTATTGCCGGTGTCGGAACGGGCGGTACCGTAACAGGAACCGGAGAATATCTGAAAGAGCAGAATCCCAATATCAAGGTGGTAGCACTGGAACCGGATGATTCACCGGTACTTTCCGAAGGAAGAGGCGGATCCCACAAGATCCAGGGAATTGGTGCAGGCTTTGTGCCAGATGTTCTGAATACCGAGGTTTATGATGAGGTCTTCCGCGCAACCAATCAGGATGCTTTCGATACAGCAAAACTTCTTGCAAAAAAAGAAGGCATTTCAGTGGGAATCTCTTCCGGTGCAGCACTCTATGGCGCAATCTCTCTGGCCAAGAAACCGGAGAACAAAGGAAAGACGATCGTAGCACTGCTGCCAGACAGCGGTGACAGATATTATTCTACTGCGTTGTTTACAGAATAGAAGGCATACTATGATCTCAACAAGAGGACGATATGCGCTGCGTGTCATGATTGATCTGGCGCAGAATGCAAAAGAAAATTTTATCCCTATGAAGGATGTTGCCGCCAGACAGGGCATCTCTCTGAAATATCTGGAACAGATTTTGCCGATCCTGTCTAAAAATGGGCTGGTGCTTGCAGTTCATGGCAAAGGTGGAGGATACAAGCTGGCCAAGGATCCGGAAGAAATAAAGGTAGGAGAGATTTTACGGCTTACTGAAAAGAATCTGGCACCGGTAGCATGCCTTGCAGAAGGTGCTTCCAAATGTGAACGGAAAGAAATCTGTCCGACTCTGGATTTCTGGAAAGGCCTGGATGATTTACTGAATGGCTATCTTGACAGCAAGACCCTGGCTGATCTGACATAAGAAAAGGGAAAAATTACCAAAAATCGAGCCTTCAGGTTGGTGAAAAATGAAATTCAGGGCTTGACAAATAAAAAACAGAGGCTTAATATAGTCAACATGAAAGCAAAGGCGCTTTGGAGTGATCTCCGAAGCGCCTTTTTTTATGATATAGGGGATTAAGTGGCAGAAAAATGGGCGCACTTGCCCTAGGGGCAAGTGTGGACGCTTTTTCAGACATTTAAGACCCGAACAAAAATGAGCATGTAAGGCGATAGCCTGGAATGCGAATTTTTGTAGCACAGTGGGAGTGCGAAGCACGAAGCTGTGCGTATATCATAAAATGTGTCGCAGGACCGCACCTGCAAGGGCCGCTGTCTGCTCAATTGTGAAAGGGAGAAAAAATTATGTGTTCAATCATTGGTTATTGTGGAAAAACGGTCGATATGACCAGACTTCTCGCATGCTTTGAAAAAACAAAATCCAGAGGGCCGGACGATACAAGAGTGATCGATGCCGGAACAGGGTATCTGGGTTTTCACAGACTGGCTATCATGGGTCTTCATCCGGAAGGGATGCAGCCCTTTGCCTTAGATAAAAATTATGCAGTTTGTAATGGTGAGATCTACGGATTCGCTGCTTTGAAAAAGAAACTTCTGGAAAAAGGATATACTTTCGAGAGCGATTCCGACTGCGAGATCCTGCTCCCCCTGTATCGGGAATATGGAACAGATATGTTTGCCATGCTGGATGCTGAGTATGCACTTGTCATCTACGATGGCGAAAGCGGGAGCTGGTTGGCAGCCCGAGATCCGATCGGCATCCGGCCCCTGTATTACGGTTATGATAAGGCCGGCACCATCGTTTTTGCCAGCGAGGCCAAAAGCCTTATGGGACTGTGCGAGAAAGTCATGCCTTTCCCGCCGGGACATTACTATAAAGACGGCAAATTTATCTCTTACCGGGACATCGCCCATGTAGATGAAGTTTCAGGAGATGATCTCGAAACTGTATGCAAAAACATACATGATAAACTGACAGCAGGTGTTGAAAAACGACTGGTTGCAGATGCAAAGGTAGGCTTCCTGCTTTCGGGTGGATTGGATTCTTCTCTTGTATGTGCCATTGCGGCTAAGAAAAGTGCGCAGCCGATCAAAACCTTTGCAATCGGTATGGATAAAGATGCCATCGACCTGAAATATGCCCGCCAGGCAGCAGATTATATGGGCAGCGACCACACGGAAGTATTTATGACCAGACAGCAGGTTCTGGACTCGCTTGAAGAAGTGATCTATCTTCTCGGCACTTACGATATCACAACGATCCGCGCCAGCATGGGTATGTATCTGGTCTGTAAATGGATTCACGAAAACACGGATATCCGGGTACTGCTGACAGGAGAGATCTCCGATGAACTGTTCGGCTATAAATATACGGATTTTGCGCCCTCCCCGGAGGAATTTCAAAAAGAATCGGAGAAACGAATCCGGGAGCTGCATATGTATGATGTACTTCGTGCGGACCGTTGTATCAGTGTGAATTCGCTGGAGGCGAGGGTTCCGTTCGGTGATCTGGATTTTGTTCAATATGTTATGGCGATCGATCCCGCGATGAAGATGAATGTCTACAACAAGGGAAAATATCTGCTGCGGCACGCATTTGAGACAGATGACTGCCTGCCGGATGAGATCCTTTGGCGGGAAAAAGCTGCTTTCTCCGATGCAGTCGGTCATTCCATGGTAGATGACCTCAAGGAATATGCAGAATCGCTGTATACACAAGAAGAATTTGAGGCGAAACGCGGGAAATACGCCTATGCGCAGCCTTTTACCAAAGAGTCTCTGCTCTATCGGGAGATCTTTGAAAAATATTATCCCGGCCAGGCAGAGATGGTCGTAGATTTCTGGATGCCAAATAAGAACTGGGAAGGCTGCAATGTCAACGATCCTTCTGCAAGGGTCCTTGCCAACTACGGCGCAAGCGGTGAATAAGTGAGACCAATCAATAGCCGGTGAGGGCCGGGCGGCTCGGATGGGTGCGCCGGGTCAGAAAAAATTAAAAAAAGCTAAGTCAATGGGGACATTTTCGTCGGAAAACGAAGATGTCCCATTTTTATACAGGGAGTTCGAAGCGGGCAAGTCCATCTAGGATTGAAAAATCAGGGGGTCCGAAGTGAGATGATCCGCTTTGTTCTATATAAATCACGAGGAGGAAATTATTATGACACAGGAAATTTTGAATGCGATCAGCGGCGAAGTTTATGGCGTCTGGTTTTTGATCGGCGCAGCCTTCGTTTTCTGGATGCAGGCAGGCTTCGCTATGTGCGAAGGAGGATTTACCCGGGCAAAGAACTCGGGCAACATCATTATGAAGAACCTGATGGATTTCTGTATTGGTACAGTAATGTGGTTCATCATCGGTGCTTCGCTGATGCTCGGTGAAAACATACTCGGCGGTTTTTGCGGCAGTCTGAATTTTGATGTTTTCACAAGTTTTCAGAACTTTGATTATTCTGCTTTTGTCTTCAATCTGGTTTTCTGCGCGACAACAGCGACGATCGTATCCGGAAGTATGGCAGAGCGTACAAAGTTCTCAGCATACTGTCTCTATTCCGCCATCATCTCGGCGATCATCTATCCCATCGAGGCACACTGGGTATGGGGAGGCGGCTTCCTGGCACAGTGGGGATTCCACGATTATGCCGGATCGAACTGTATCCATATGGTAGGCGGTATCTGTGCTTTCATCGGAGCATGGATGCTTGGTCCGCGTATCGGTAAGTTTGAACGCGACAAGAATGGTAAAGTCACAAAGGTCAATGCCTTCCCGGGCCACAACCTGATCATTGCAGCACTTGGTGTATTTATCCTCTGGCTTGGCTGGTACGGATTCAACGGTGCTGCCGCAACCGATATCGGAACGCTTGGCTCCATTTTCCTGACCACTACCGTATCTCCTGCAGTTGCAACAGTCGCCTGCATGATCTTTACCTGGGTTAAGTACGGAAAGCCGGATGTTTCCATGTGTCTGAATGCTTCTCTGGCCGGTCTGGTAGCAATCACAGCCCCCTGTGATGTTACAGATTGCGCCGGTGCAGCGATCATCGGTCTGGTAGCCGGACTGCTGGTTGTATTTGGTGTATGGTTTAACGATCATGTAACACATGTAGATGATCCTGTCGGCGCGGTAGCCGTTCATATGTTCAATGGCATCTGGGGTACCATCGCGGTTGGTCTGTTCGCAACAGAGACAGCACCCGGATTTGCAGTTGCAGGGATTCAGGAAGGTCTGTTCTACGGCGGCGGTCTGACTCAGCTGATCAAACAGCTTGGTGGTATGGGCGTCACCATCCTCTGGACAGTTGTTACGATCACAATCGCTTTTACCATTATTAAGCATACGATCGGTCTTCGTGTGACACGTGAGGAAGAGATCGAAGGTCTTGATAAGACAGAGCATGGTCTGAACTCTGCATATGAAGGTTTTGTGATCGCGGACCGTGGCCTGCTTCAGGGTGCAGGTTATGCCGATGTGACAGGTTCAGCTTCTCTGGAAGAGGCAGTTCCGGTAAAGGATCTGACCCTTCGCAAAGGAGAGAAGCCGGTTTCCGATGGAAGCAAGTATACGAAGGTCACCATCATCTGCAATCAGACACGTTTCGAGCAGTTGAAGGCTTCGCTGGCGCAGATCGGTGTGACCGGAATGACCGTAACCCAGGTCATGGGATGTGGTGTCCAGAAGGGCAAGACAGCATATTACCGAGGTGTTATGCTGAATATGAACCTGCTGCCTAAGCTGCAGGTGGACATTGTAGTATCTACAGTAGCGCCGGAGGCTGTAGTAGCCGCAGCGAAGAGTGCACTGTATACAGGTAATGTCGGAGATGGAAAGATCTTCATTTATGATGTAGAGGATGTTGTCCGTGTCCGCACCGGTGAAACCGGAATGGATGCACTGAAAGATCCGGATGTAGCATAAATGAGGATGGCAGCGATGCGCATAGGAATTATGTCGTGCCATGCATGACGCGCATCTCGCCTCAAGACTCGAGGGCGAGTCTTGAAACAGAAGCCCCTGCAGGAGAGGTCCCTGCAGGGGCTTCAAAATATCCATCAATCTATTTCGAGTCTGTTCAGGAATAGTCTGATGAGAAAACAAAAATAAATATTGACAGCAAAAACAGAGAATGATATGATATCTCCGTATTTTATTTGAAGCAAAGGCGCTTCGGCTTGGGTCGAAGTGCCTGTTTTTTTGAGCCGGGGGCTGTGCCGGAAAGGCAAAGCCGGTCTTTTGACACAAGGCTTGCACAATACGGAGGATGTACAATGATAGCGGGATCGGACAAACTCCATGAAGAATGCGGGGTATTCGGAATCTGGGAATCCGGAAATACCAATGCAGCCAAACGTATTTATTACGGTTTGATGGCACTCCAGCATAGGGGCCAGGAAGCGGCCGGGATCGCTGTATGCGACACATACGGTCCCAAGGGAAATATCAGTCTGCATAAGGAAATGGGGTTGGTTTCCGAGGTCTTTAATGCGAAGACACTTGCCGGTCTGAACGGCAACATAGGCATCGGACACGTGCGCTATTCCACCACAGGAGAAAGCAATATTCAGAATGCGCAGCCTATCGTAGGTTACTATCTGAAAGGAACACTTGCGCTGGTGCACAACGGCAATATTGTAAACACCAAGGCACTCCGGGAAGAATTGATGGCGGAGGGTATGACCTTCCGGGCTACCAGCGATTCAGAGGTGATACACTCCCTGCTTGCCCGTATGCGGGCAAAGACCGGTTCCATTGAAGAAGCGGTAAAACAGACGATACCCAAGCTGATCGGAGGTTATGCACTGATCATCATGAGCCCGAGAAAGCTGGTGGCGGTGCGAGATCCACTGGGGTTGAAACCTCTGTGCATCGGCCGTACAGAGAGTGGATGGATGATCGCTTCAGAGAGCTGTGCGCTTGTCTCGGCAGGTGCGGAATTTGTAAGAGATGTAAGACCAGGTGAGATCATTACCATTTCCCGGAAGGGTCTGATCTCCGATACCGGCATGTGCGGAGAACGGCATGCCCATTGTGTATTTGAATATATTTATTTTGCCCGGCTCGATTCGAGGATCGACGGCATGGGTGTTTATGAGGCTCGTCTGCGGGGCGGGGCAGAGCTGGCAAAGCGTTATCCCGTAGATGCCGATCTGGTTGCCGGTGTGCCGGAATCCGGAGTGGCAGCCGCACAGGGATATGCCAGAGAATCCGGGATCCCCTTTGGACAGGTCTTTTATAAAAACAGTTATATCGGCAGGACGTTTATCAAACCGACCAAAGAGGAACGCGAGGCCGCAGTACATATGAAGCTGAGCGTGCTCGGCGATTCGGTAAAAGGCAAACGCATTGTCCTGATCGATGATTCCATCGTTCGCGGGACCACGATCGCCAACCTGATCCGCATGCTCCGTGAAGCCGGAGCTGAGGAGGTTCATGTGCGAATCTGTGCACCGCCGTTCCTTTATCCGTGTTATTACGGAACGGATGTAGCGGATACCACGCAGCTGATCGCGGATCATTTTACAGTGGAGGAGATCTGCAGTCAGATCGGTGCGGATTCTCTGGGCTATATGCAGATCCCAGATCTGGAAGAGATGGCCGGCGGACTTCCGCTGTGCAAGGCATGCTTTGACGGAAACTATCCGACAAAGGTGTGAAAAATCAATAGAAATTGTAAGCGTAACGACAAGGGTGTCGGATATTTCGGAAAACGGGATATCTGACACCCTTTTCATATAAAGGGAGGAAAAAATAAAATGGTAAAGTATGTATTTGTGACAGGAGGTGTTGTGTCCGGGCTGGGCAAGGGTATTACGGCTGCTTCGCTCGGAAGACTTTTAAAGGCAAGGGGATATCATGTGACCATGCAGAAATTCGATCCATATATCAATATGGATCCCGGAACCATGAACCCCATCCAGCACGGCGAAGTGTTTGTTACAAATGATGGGACAGAAACAGACCTGGATCTGGGGCACTATGAGCGATTTATCAACGAAAGTCTCGATCGAAATTCCAATGTCACCACCGGAAAAGTCTACTGGACCGTTCTGAACCGGGAACGCAGAGGAGATTACGGCGGTGGGACCGTGCAGGTCATCCCACATATTACAGATGAGATCAAAAGCCGTTTTTACAGGGCAAAATCCGAAGATGAGGAAACCATCTCCATCATTGAAGTCGGTGGCACTGTCGGCGATATCGAGAGTCAACCCTTTCTGGAGGCGATCCGTCAGTTTCAGGCTGAGGTCGGACGGGAAAACGCGATCATGGTACATGTGACCCTGATCCCGTATATCAAGGCCTCCGGAGAATTAAAGACCAAGCCAAGCCAGATGAGTGTCAAGAGTCTGCAGAGTATGGGTATCTGGCCGGATATTCTGGTCTGCCGTTCAGACTATCCTCTGGATGAAGGGCTTCGCTCTAAGCTGGCGCTCTTCTGTAATGTAAAAAAGGAGCGGGTGCTGGTCAACTTGGATGCAAGGTCACTCTACGAAGTGCCTCTGATGATGGAGAAAGAACATCTTGCCCGGGAGGTCTGTGATTGTCTGAACCTGCCCTGCCCCGAACCGGATCTGCAGGAATGGAAGCAGATGGTGGAAAATCTGCAGAATCCCCTTCGTAAAGTGACGATAGCACTGACGGGAAAATATGTATCTCTGCACGATGCATATCTGAGCGTGGCAGAGGCATTGCGGCATGCCGGTGCAGCATACCGGACAGAAGTAAAGATCCGCTGGGTCGACTCAGAAGAAGTTACGGCGGAAAATGCAAAGTATTATTTCTCGGATGCAGATGGAATCATCGTTCCGGGCGGGTTTGGTACACGCGGAACAGAGGGCAAGATCGAGGCGGTCCGTTATGCCAGAGAAAAGGGAATCCCATTCCTCGGACTCTGTCTGGGGATGCAGCTGGCCATTGTGGAATTCGCACGGAATGTACTGGGCTTAAAAAAGGCGAACAGCATAGAACTGGACCCGGATACGACAGATCCGGTGATCCACCTCATGCCGGACCAGGAAGGCGTTGTGAATCTCGGCGGCACGCTCCGCCTTGGTTCTTATCCCTGCGTTCTGCAGGAGAACAGTCTGGCGCTTTCTCTTTACGGAAAAAAAGAAATAACGGAACGACACCGCCACAGATATGAAGTTAATAATGATTACCGGGATGTGCTCCGGAAAAACGGCATGAATCTCTGCGGGCTCTCACCGGATCAGAGGATCGTGGAAATGATCGAACTGAAGGATCATCCGTATTTTATCGCAACACAGGCTCATCCGGAATTTAAATCCCGGCCGGATGTACCGCATCCGCTTTTTCGGGGATTGGTAGAAGCAGCTTTGAAATATCAGGAGGAAAGAAAATGATGAGCAGTCAGCAGGGGCTTTACAGGCCTGAATTTGAGCATGATAACTGCGGGATCGGCGCGGTTGTCAGCATCAAAGGAGAAAAGAACCACAAGATCGTGGACGATGCGCTCTCTATCGTAGAAAATCTGGAGCATCGTGCCGGAAAGGATGCCGACGGTAAGACCGGAGACGGCGTAGGCATCCTGACCCAGATACCGCACCGCTTTTTCAGCAGGGTCTGTGCAGAGGAAGGCATTTCGATCGGGGCCGAACGGGAATATGCAGTCGGCATGTTCTTTTTTCCACAAAATGAACTGAAGCGCAGACAGGCAATGAAGATGTTTGAAGTCATTGCCGAGAAAGAAAATCTGCATTTCCTCGGCTGGAGAAAAGTTTCCGTTTTCCCGGAAGTGCTCGGAGGCAGGGCGCGGGAAGCAATGCCATATATCTGTCAGGGCTTCCTTGCACGGCCGAAAGACAATGTGAGCGATCTGGATTTTGACCGCAGGCTTTATATCATCCGCCGCGTTTTTGAACGCAGCAGTATCGGAACTTATGTACCAAGTCTGTCCTGCCGTACCATCGTTTATAAGGGCATGTTCCTGGTTGGGCAGCTGCGGACTTTCTTTGCAGATCTGCAGGATAAAGACTATGAGTCCGCCATTGCCATGGTGCATTCCCGTTTCTCAACCAATACAAACCCCAGCTGGGAGCGGGCACATCCCAACCGTCTGCTGGTCCACAACGGAGAGATCAATACCATCAAGGGAAATGCCGATAAGATGCTTGCCCGGGAAGAGACTTTTTTATCAGAAGTATTTTCGCCGGAAGATTACAGCAAGATCTTCCCGGTTATCTCGCAGAGCGGTTCGGATTCCGCCATGCTGGATAATACACTGGAATTTTTGATGATGGCAGGACTTCCGCTGCCCCTTGCGGCGACCATACTGATCCCGGAACCCTGGTCGCATAATGATACCCTGACTCAGGAGGTCAAGGACTTTTATCAGTATTACGCAACCATGATGGAACCCTGGGACGGACCTGCCTCCATTCTGTATTCTGATGGCGATGTGATGGGTGCTATTCTGGACCGCAACGGTCTGCGTCCTTCCAGATATTATGTTACGGATGATGACAGGCTGATCCTCAGCTCTGAGGTTGGCGTGCTGCCCATCGATGAGGCACATATCATCAAAAAAGAACGATTACATCCGGGAAAGATGCTGCTGGTGGATACGCGTGAGGGCCGGCTTGTCTCTGATGATGAACTGAAAGAACGTTACGCTCTTGCAAAGCCCTATGGTGAATGGCTGGACAGCAACCTGATCTCGCTGAAGGACTTAAAGATACCTGCTCATAAGACCAAAATTTATCAGAGTGATGAGCTCCATCGCCTGCTGAAGGCTTTTGGCTATACTTACGAAGAATACATGGAGGAGATCCGCGGAATGGCGGAAACCGGAAGCGAGGCGATCGGTGCTATGGGTAAGGATACCCCGCTGGCCGTACTCTCCAAAGAATACCAACCGCTTTTTAATTATTTTAAACAGCTTTTCGCACAGGTGACCAATCCTCCCATCGATGCGCAGCGCGAGAAGATCGTAACCGGTACACCTGTTTATGTAGGCGCCGGCGGAAACCTTCTTGAGGAAAAACCGGAAAACTGTCATGTGTTGCGCATCGAGAATCCCATCCTGACAGATGCGGATCTCATGAAGATAAGGGCAATGGATCACCCGGGACTGAAGGTGAGCACCGTCTCTATCATTTATTATAAAAATACACCCATGCAGCTGGCACTGGAGCAGCTTTTCCTTGAGGTGGACCGCGCTTACAATGATGGCTGCAGCATCCTTATCCTTTCTGACCGCGGCGTGGATGAGTATCATGTGGCGATCCCGTCTCTGCTGGCGGTTGCTGCCGTGCACAGGCATCTGGTACAGGCAAAGCGTTGTACGGCAATGTCGGTGATCCTGGAGTCCGGTGAGCCCAGAGTCGTACATCATTTTGCGACCCTGCTCGGTTACGGTGCAAGTGCAGTGAATCCTTATCTGGCACATGCGGTGATCGGAGAGCTTTCCAGAGATAATATTCTGGACAAAGATTATATGCCTGCAGTGGATGATTATGATCACGCTATCCTGAACGGTATTATAAAGATCGCTTCCAAGATGGGCATCTCAATCGTGAAATCCTATCAGGGCAGCAAGATCTTTGAGGCGATCGGCATCTCGCAGTCTGTGATCGATCAATATTTTACAGGAACGGTCAGTCCTGTTGACGGCATTACGCTGGAAGATATCGCAGAGGCAGTGGATCAGCAGCATTCCAAAGCATTCGATCCTTTGGGCCTCGAAACGGACCTCTCCATTCCGGCTATCGGAAATCATAAACTCCGTGCGCAGGGGGAGGTGCACCGTTACAATCCCCGTACCATCCATATGCTGCAGAAATCCACCAGGGATGGCAGCTACGAGGAATTCAAACAATATACAGCCATGGTAGATACCGAGGAAACCGGCTATCTGCGCAGTCTGATGGATTTTCGTTATCCGGAGCAGGGGATCTCTCTCGAAGAAGTAGAGCCGGAAGAGACGATCGTGCGCCGCTTCCAGACCGGTGCCATGAGCTATGGTTCCTTGTCTCAGGAAGCCCATGAGGCATTGGCGATCGCAATGAACCATCTGGGTGCCAAGTCCAATACCGGCGAGGGTGGCGAAGCGGAAGACCGTATGGACAGTGCCGGCAGCAGTGTGGATCGCAATTCTGCTGTAAAACAGGTGGCTTCCGGACGTTTCGGCGTCACCAGCCGTTATCTGACTTCCGCAAAAGAGATTCAGATCAAGATGGCACAGGGTGCGAAGCCGGGAGAAGGCGGACACCTGCCCGGAAAGAAGGTATACCCCTGGGTTGCAGGAACACGCTGTTCCACACCCGGCGTCAGCCTGATCTCTCCGCCGCCACACCATGATATTTATTCGATAGAAGATCTGGCCCAGCTGATCTATGACCTGAAAAATGCCAATAAATTTGCCCGTATTTCCGTAAAGCTGGTATCCGAGGCCGGAGTCGGTACAGTTGCGGCAGGCGTTGCCAAGGCCGGTGCCCAGGTGATCCTGATCTCCGGATACGACGGAGGCAGCGGCGCGGCACCCCTTTCTTCCATTCATAACGCAGGCCTGCCCTGGGAACTGGGACTGGCAGAAACACACCAGACCCTGATTCAGAATGGCCTTCGTCAGAGAGTGATCCTTGAGACGGACGGAAAGCTGATGAGCGGCAGGGATGTGGCTATCGCCGCTATCCTGGGCGCAGAGGAATTCGGCTTCGCAACAGCGCCGCTTGTTACACTTGGCTGTGTGATGATGCGTGTCTGCAATCTGGATACCTGCCCCATGGGCATCGCAACCCAGAATCCGGAACTTCGGAAACGTTTCAGCGGTAAGCCGGAATATGTCGAGAATTTTATGCATTTTATTGCCCGTGAGCTGCGGGAATATATGGCAAAACTTGGGATCCGCACGGTTGATGAACTGGTTGGCCGTACCGATCTTTTGAAGAAGAAAGAGGGACTTACAGGAGCAGCGGCACGCATCAATCTGGACAATATCCTGATGCGGAATCCAAAAGAGGCATGTACATTCCGGCCGGAAAAGGTTTATGATTTCCGCCTGGAGGAGACAGCAGATGAGGCAGTCCTCCTGAAAGATCCTGCAATCCGAAAAGCGATTGAGACGGGCACAAAAGCAGAGATCAGTCTGAAGGTTGGCAATACAAACAGAACATTTGGAACGCTGTTGGGTGCTGAGATCACAAGAGCCCGGCATCAGGGTCTGGCCGAAGATGCGATCACTGTAAATTGTTCGGGCGCAGGAGGACAGAGTTTTGGCTCCTTTATCCCCTCCGGGCTGACATTGAAGCTGACCGGTGATGCCAATGATTATTTTGGCAAGGGACTCTCCGGCGGAAAGCTGATATTAAAATCCCCGGATCAGGCCGGGTATGAAGCAGAAGATAACATCATTGTGGGCAATGTGGCTCTCTATGGCGCCACAGCTGGTGAATGCTATATTGCCGGTATGGCAGGTGAGCGTTTCTGCGTCCGCAACTCCGGTGCCAAAGCGGTGGTAGAAGGTGTGGGCGAGCATGGCTGTGAATATATGACAAGAGGAACTACTGTCATTCTCGGACCGGTTGGGAAAAACTTTGCTGCCGGTATGAGTGGAGGTGTTGCTTATGTGTACGATCCGCACAGCAGACTGTATAAGAACCTCAATAAAGAGCTGGTCCTGATGGAGACCGTCGAAAACAAGACTGACCTTCAGGAACTGCGGAGCATGCTTTCGAATCATGTGAAGTATACTGGTTCTGTAAAGGCACAGAAGATCCTCGATCACTTTAAAGAAGAATGTATTCACTTTAAGAAGATCATTCCTGCAGATTACAAGAAGATCATCGCGGTTACTGCCGGATTTGAAGAACAGGGCATGTCTCGTGAGGATGCGCAGTTCGAAGCATTTTATGCAACTGCAGGCGGCGAATAAAGGAGGATATCACAATGGGAAAAACAACAGGATTTTTAGACTATAAACGTGCTGATGGCCCCCTTGTTCCTCCGAAGGAGAGGATCAAAGGCTTCAGCGAATTTCATGGAAACTTAAGCCCCGAGGAGCAGCAGCTTCAGGGCGCGCGCTGCATGGCCTGCGGCGTTCCTTTCTGCCAGGCCGGCGCTATGATCGCGGGTATGGCATCAGGCTGTCCGCTCCACAATCTGGTACCGGAGACCAATGACCTTGTCTATCGGGGGAAATGGGAACAGGCCTATCGTCGTCTCTCGATCACACACGGCCTGCCTGAGTTTACTTCCAGAGTCTGTCCGGCACTTTGCGAGCATGCCTGTACCTGCGGACTGCATGACCAGCCGGTCTCGACAAAAGAAAATGAGCGGATGATCATTGAATATGCCTACGCACATGATCTGGTAAAAGAGCCGACTCCCAAAGTGCGCACCGGGAAACGAGTGGCGGTGATCGGCAGCGGTCCTTCCGGTCTTTCCTGTGCACAGATGTTGAATCGCAGAGGCCATAGTGTTACTGTATTTGAACGTGCAGACCGTCCGGGCGGACTGCTTCGCTATGGCATCCCCAATATGAAGCTTGACAAGCGAATCATCGACCGCAGGGTCGCCCTGATGGAAGCGGCCGGTATCGAATTCCGATGTGACGTCAATGTGGGAGTGGATATCACAGGGGAAGAATTACTGAAGGAATATGATCGTGTCGTTCTCTGCGGAGGTGCGGCAAATGCCCGTGATCTGACAGCACCGGGTCGTGATGCAAAGGGTATTTATTTTGCAGTGGATTTTCTGAGAGAAGTCAGCAAAAAACTGATGGATCTGGATTATGATGCCCAAAAGCTGATCGATTCCAAAAATTTCAGTTTTCGTTCTCTGAAAGGAAAACATGTTTTTGTAGTCGGCGGCGGAGATACCGGAAACGATTGTACCGGTACCTGTATCCGTCTGGGTGCGGCTTCCGTGGTCCAGCTGGAAATGATGCCGCCTGCGCCGGAACAGCGCACACCGGGCAATCCCTGGCCGGAGTGGCCGCGTATCCTGAAGACGGATTATGGTCAGGAAGAGGCGATCGCTGTTTACGGCAATGATCCCAGGGCTTATCAAAAGACTATTTCTGAATTTATTCAGGATAAAAACGGGAAATTGAAAGCAGTAAAGGTGGTTTCGCTTGAGGCAAAACGCGATGAGACCACCGGACGCACCAATATGGTCCCGATTCCCGGAACAGAAGAAGAGATGAAGGCAGATCTGGTGCTGATCGCGGCCGGTTTTTTAGGGCCGGAGAAATATACGCTTGAGACCTTCGGGGTAGAAGCAAATGCCCGCTCTAATGTAAAGACGGAGGATGGAGCATATGCGTCAAGCCGGGAGAGGGTTTTTACTGCAGGGGATATGCATCGTGGCCAGTCTCTGGTTGTCTGGGCGATCGCCGAGGGACGGCAGGCAGCGAAAGCGGTGGATGAATCTTTGATGGGATATTCCAATCTCTGATGAGAAACGGCAAGAAAAGACAAGTGCCTGTGAAAGTGATTGATGGCTTTCACAGGCACTTATTGATTTGGTATAAAAAAGAGCAGAATCATCTCGGCTGTTTCTAAAAATGAGCGACCGGTATCCATGCTGGTCTTCTGCAGGTAGCGATAGGCTTCCGGTTCAGACATGCCGCGCTGCTCGATCAGGACCTGTTTTGCCTGATTGATCTTTTTTTGTTCTTCCGGACTTCGCGATGGTTTGCGTTTCTTTTTGCGCAGAGATTCAGAAAGCAGATTGCCTGTTGCGGCGATCAATTCTTCCGCGCGGAAGGGCATCAGCAGTTTGCTTACGGATGAGGAGAAAGGTGTCAGAGCTGCATCTTTTGTAAGCAGCAGCACCCGGACCGTTTCCGGCAGGCTGCTGACCAGCTCCTCATATCCCATATCTGAAAAACGCCTGGTGCAAATGATAAGCGAAACTTCCCTGGTTTTGGAAAACCGAAGGATCTCCGCCCCGTGCGAAGCAATGGCTATATCTGCATATTGACCGCTCCGCATAAGGATCTCTCGCAAGCGGACGGAATCCGCACGTCCGGGCATAGCAATAATAATACTGCCCATAGGACCTCCTTACATGTCAGTATGGTCTGAGAAGATGTCCACTTTTAAAGGTGGGGGACAAAACAAAAAATCGTTTCTCAGACCCTTGTAAGATATCTGGAGATCTCCCATTCTGAAACGGAAGTCATATAATTGTACCATTCTCTCATTTTGATATCGGAATAGATCCCAATAAATTCTTCTCCGAGTGCCCCACGGATCAGCTCGTCTTCCTTAAGACAATTGACAGCATCTTTCAATGTGAGAGGCACAGAAGGCGTATTGGCAAAACCGGTCTCGCGGCAATCTGCTCCCGGATCTGTTTGTCTGGAGATCCCGTCCATTCCGGCTGCAATGCAGGCTGCAAGGATCAGGTAAGGATTGGCGGACCCATCCGGAAAACGCAGTTCTACCTTGGTATCTTCGCAATTATGGACCAGTTTGGCAAAAGCAGTCTCGCCCTTGCAGGACCAGCAAATGTGTGAAGGCGCGTTGTGGCCGGAGAGAAGACGTTTATAAGAGTTTACAATGGGACAGCCCAATGCGGTCAGGGCAGCACCGTGCTGCAGGATGCCGCCGATAAAAAAGCGGGCCGTTTCTGTAAGTGATCCGTCCCTGTTTCGGAAGAGATTTTTTCCGCCTTTCTGCATCACGATCCCAAGATGCATGCCGGATCCGGCCGAATCTTCCCTGGGCTTCGGCATAAAAGTAGCGTGCAGTCCAAAGCGTTTTGCCACGGAACGTACCGCAAAGCGGAATGTCTGCAGAGAGTCTGCCATATGCAGGGCTTCCTGGCCTTTGAATTTGATCTCATGCTGTGCCGGTGCGGATTCATGATGAGAAAATTCGATATCGAAGCCCATTTCCTCGAGCATGAGTACCATTTCGCGTCTGGCATTTTCTCCGAAATCAGACGGACCCACATCCATATAACCTGCCCGCTCGTGGGTGACTGTCGTCGGTAATCCGTGATCGTCCGTGTGAAACAGGAAAAATTCACATTCCGGATCGATCCAGAAGGAATATCCGTCCTGCTCAGCTTTCTTTAAAACGGTCCGTAGGATTCGGCGGGGGCTTAAATGATATGGCTTGCCGTCTTCTGTGTAGATCTCACAGACGATCTTGGCAACCTTGTTCTGCTGTGGCCTCCACGGAAGGACCACGAAGGAGTCAAGATCCGGGTGAAGATAAAGATCTTCCTGAAAACCATAATCATCACCGAACAGTGCTTTTCCGGAGAAACTGTAGCAATTGGCGATCACACGGTCCAGCTGTCCGGGCGTAACAGCGATATTTTTCAGGCTGCCCAGAAGATCTGTGAACTGGAGACGGATAAATTCAATGTCTTCCTCTTCGATCATATTTAAAATATCTTCTTTTGTTTTCATTGGATGCTCCTTTCCATATATCAAAAAAAGTGCGAAAATACCCCTTTAAGAGAATTTCACACCTTTGTGAATGAACGGACTTTGTTTTATCTTCATTATTTTATGGTAATTTGATTTGGATGTCAATACTGCAAAAAATGGGATGGGAGCGGCCAGAGTTTATGTTTATTTTATAAAATAAAGTTTTGATCGGGGTTATATTATAATATAAGAAAAACTTCGAATGGAATGTTAATGGTGTAATGTTAGCAATTGCATTTTAGAAAAGAGCAGTTATGAGGGCATTTGGAAAGGATATTCTGCGCACTATCGGCAAGAGCAAAAAACGGTTTTTCGCGATCATGATCATCACGATCCTCGGTGTATCGATGTTTTCGGGGCTGAAGGCATCCTGCGTGGATCTGCGTCACTCGGCGGATCTTTTTTTTGATGATCAGAATCTCTTCGATCTGAGTGTGGCGTCGACACTGGGTCTTACGGAGGAGGATGTGGATGCGCTGGCGGCTATCGATGGTGTTGCGCAGGCAGAAGGCATATACAGCGAGACAGTCACTGCTGTTTTAAATGATCATACAGTAAATATTTCCCTGCAGACACTCAGCCCGACGGGCCTGAACGAGCCTTACCTTGTGGAGGGTTCCCTGCCCGTGCATCCGGACGAGGCGGCTGTCACGCAGGATTATGTCCGCGACACAGGCGCTTCGGTCGGGGATCTTATTTCGATTGAAGAAGAACTGGATCCGGGGGATGAGGATACAGATCCGGAAAAACCGACTTTTACAGTTACGGAATTTAAGATCACTGCGATCGTGACGGATGTGCGGGCAGTGGATGCCACAGACGGCACCATGAGCTGGCGTTCCAGCCGGGTTTCCGACGATGTGGTCTATATCCTGCCGGAGGCAGTGGATACTGATATTTATACAGCGATCTATCTGCTTCTGGACGGAACAAAGGAAATGTTCTGCTACGGGGAGGCGTACGAGAATACCGTTCAGGGGATCCGCGATCTGATCGAGGATGAGATCAAAACACAGCGAGAAGAGGCCCGTTATACAGAGGTGAAGAATGATGCCCTGGAAGAGCTGACCGATGCCGAGGAAGAGGTAAATGAGGAACTTTCGGATGCTTATCAGGAATTGATGGATGGAGAGCAGGAATATGCAGATGAGCTGGCGGATGCCCGCAAAAAGCTGACTGATGCCGAAAAGGAACTGGCCGACGGCAAACAGGAGCTGGAAGAGGGAGAGCAGGAATTAGAGGACAAGGAAGCGCAGGCGGATGCATCATTTGCGGAGGCCTGGCAGACCATATCCGAGAAAGAGCAGGAATTGGCAGCCGGTCTTGCACAGAGCGAGCAGGGAGCCTTACAACTCTCATCCGGTGAGCAGCAGCTTGCCCAGGCAAAAGCAGAGCTGACGGCCAAGGAAGGGGAGGCCAACGAGCAGTTTGCCGCCAACCGGGCAGATCTGGAAGCGCGGCTTGCAGAAACGCAGGCGACACAGCAGTCTCTGCAAGGGCAGAAAGAGTCAATCGCAGCCCTGTTAGGATCTTTCTGGCCGACAGAAGAGTGGGATGCGCTTGTCGCAGCTGCCGGAACGGACGGACAGGATGCAGCCGCTGCAGATCTGCAGACTGCCTTGGATGCATTGCCCGAAGAGATCAAATCTGCAGCCGGGGATAGCCTGGCAGCCCTGCCGCAGCTGGCGGTCGGACTGGGACTTGCAAATAGCGGGATCGCCCAGCTGGAAGCGGGGCTTGCACAGCTTTCCTCGGAAGAAGAATCTGCCATGGCTCAGATTCAGGCAGGCTGGCAGGAGATCTCACAGCAGGAGGAAACATTGAATCAGAGCAGGTCTGATCTGGAGGCGGGGATCGCCCAGCTGCAGGCAGGTCTTGTACAGCTGGAGGAGGGAATTGCGGAACTGAAGGCACAGGAGGAGAGTGCCTACCTGCAGATCGAAGCGGGGAAAACCACGATAGAAGAAAACCGTCAGAAACTCTCAGATGGCGAGCAGGAGCTTGCGGATGGATGGGTGGAATATGAAGACGGTGCCCGGGAAGGCCGGGAGGAACTGGATGAAGGCTGGGAAGAATACGAGGATGGGAAGACCGAAGCAGAAGAAAAATTTGCCGATGCCCGTTCAGAGATCGAAAAGATCGATATGGCAACATGGTATGTCCAGGACCGCATGTCTTTAAACGGTTATTCCAATATCAAGAGCGATGCGGATTCCATAGAGACCATCGGCACGGTTTTCCCGATCATTTTTCTGATCGTTGCAGTCCTGATCAGTCTGACTACCGTGACCCGTATGATCGAAGAGGACAGAAGTGCGATCGGCACATACAAGGCACTTGGTTTTACAGACCGGGAAGTGCAGCGGAAATATATGGTTTATGCCTTTTCTTCGTCTCTTGCGGGCAGCATCATCGGCACGATAGGGGCATTTATCATCCTGCCTTCCGTGATCGCATGGATCTTCTCAACCATGTATAAGGTGCCGCATTATATTCTGATGTTTGTTCCCACAGAAGGGATCCTGGGTCCCCTGCTTTTTGTTGGCGGCGTTGTACTGGCAACCGCGTTGACCTGTCATAAAGAACTGAATCAGGTACCGGCCTCCCTGCTGCGTCCCAAATCCCCGCGGGCCGGTTCCCGCATCATTTTAGAGCGGATTCCTTTTATCTGGAAACGTCTGTCCTTCCTGAATAAGGTGACAGCGCGCAACCTCTTCCGCTATAAAAAAAGAATGATCATGACCATAGCCGGAATTGCCGGCTGCACAGCACTTCTGCTTTTTGGTTTCGCGATACGGGATTCCGTGCACGACCTGATGCCGGAACAGTATGAGGATATCGCGGCATACGATGTCATGGCGGTGGTTTCCGCGGACGATAATGATCTGCTTCTTTCTTATATAAAAGATGAAACAGAAAATGATAAAGCAGAGTCCGGCGGCCGCGTCCGGGATTTCATAAACTGCGAGATCACAACCGGCGATCTGAGTGTCAGCGACGAGGAGAGTGTATCTGTGCAGCTTATGATCGTTCCGGATGGGGAAGAATTGTCATCCTACATCCATATGTTTGATCTGGACGGGAATGAGATCGCTCTGGAAGACGGAAATGTTTTTATCACCCGTAATGCCGGCAGTGTGCTTGGATTTTCAAGCGGCGACACCGTCTCTCTGAAGCGTAGCGACCTTAAGACTGCAGAACTTCCAGTCACCGAACTGGTAGAGAATTATCTGGGCAATTATGTTTATATGACAGAGGCCACTTTCGAGGAATACTACGATTCCTATGCGCCAAACGGCCTGCTGATCCATCTCTCGGAAGCCTGTACGGATCCGAAGGCTTTTACAGACGAGCTGAGCGGTCGGGAAGGGATCCTGAGCTGTCTCTCTACTGAGACGCTAAAAGAGGATTTTTCCGGGGCGTTCGGTCTGATCAATGTAGTGGTATATATTGTGATTCTGATGTCGGCTGCGCTGGCCTTTGTCGTGCTCTTTACGCTTTCGACCACCAATATTTCCGAGCGGGAACGTGAACTGGCAACCATCAAGGTGCTGGGATTTTTCAATCCGGAAGTCCATCTGTATGTGGATAAGGAGACGATGATCCTGACCTGCATCGGGATCCTGATCGGCATGCCTATCGGCTATATGCTGGCGCAGACACTGACCTGGCTTTTGAATCTGCCTTCTATTTATCTGGCGGCCCGTCTGCATGCTGTGAGCTATCTGATCGCTGCGGCACTGGCTCTGCTCTTTGCCTTGATCGTGAATCTGCTGATGGGGCGGACACTGGATCGGATCGATCCGGTGGAAGCACTAAAAAGTGTGGAATGATCGCGGGTCTGCTACTTCCAACCTGGCCGGATTTATGGTAAGATGGGTGGCAGGCAGACGTGGCGGAATTGGCAGACGCGCAGGATTTAGGTTCCTGTGCCATACGGCGTGTGGGTTCGAGTCCCATCGTCTGCAGTTATGCAGCAGGCTTAAAAATGTTTCGCAGTACAGACGGTATTGAAAGGATGGGAATGCATATGCAATCGAGAGTAGAGGAAGCAACAAAACGGCATCAGAGCGGCTATAACTGCTGCCAGGCAGTGGCATGTGCCTATTGTGAACTGCTGGGCGTGGACGAAGGAACTGTTTTTAAGACGGCGGAAGGGCTCGGCCTTGGCATGGGAGGCATGGAAGGAACATGCGGTGCTGTTTCGGGAGCCTGTCTGCTGGCAGGGCTGAAGGTGAGCAGCGGCGATCCGCAGAACCCGACGACAAAAGGGGCATCCCAGAAACTGTCCAGGGAGATCACGGCAAAGTTTATGGAGAAAACGGGAACCCTTACCTGCAAAGAGCTGAAAGGTGTCGGCACAGGAAAGCCGGTCCTTTCCTGTCCGGAATGTGTCCGTCTGGCGGCACAGATCGCAGAAGAAGTACTCTTTGACTGATCTTCTGAGTATTCTTGTGCAGTGTTTATGAGTATGCAGCAAAACAGAATGCGAATGCTTATTTTACGAAATACTCCTGTTTGCCCTGTGAAATGGCAGAATTTGTGCGATGTGTTAAAAAATAGCTAAATAAAAATGTGCATAATACACAATACAAAACCTGAGAATTTCAGTTTTTTGAAAAAAACACCGAAATTAAAATAACCTCTTCACAAATCAAAAATGCTGATATATAATCGGTGCCATCAAGAACAACAAAAACAATTCGTGCAACAAAGGAGTATAAAAAATGAAAGTAGAAAACATTAAAAACGTAGACAGATTTTTTGAAGTTGTAGACAAATGCAAAGGAAGAGTTGAGCTGATCACCGGCGAAGGCGACAGACTGAACCTGAAATCCAAACTGTGCCAGTATGTATCCCTTGCAAAGATCTTCTCCAATGGTGAGATCCCGGAGATGGAGATCGTTTGTTCCGAGAAGGAAGACATCGACAGCCTTGTAGATTTCATGGTTCGTGGTTAATATAGATGATCGCTTAACGCGAAAAAAGAACGGTGCTGCCTGAAGGTGGTGCCGTTCTTTTTTCTTCAGAGGAAAAGAAAAAGGAGATGATATTGCGGATATGGATGACAGAAAGAATCTTGAACAAGGCAATCTTTTGCCACAGGACTGTCCGGGTGCGGAAAATGGCGCTCTGCGTGCCATCTGGAAAGATAGTGTATACAGCGACGGAAGCCCTTTATATGTCAGCAATCTCTCTCCTTCGATCGGGGAACTGGTAACCATTCGTCTGCGTATGCTGGCAGGAGCGCCTGTGTGCAGAGTTTTTCTGCGCTATATTACAGATGGATCCCAGCGCTTGAAACAGATGTTTCCGCAGGAGACGGTGAATGATCTGACTTATTATGCGGCAGAACTTCCGATGACCCAAAAGAAGCTGAAGTACCAGTTTTATCTGACGGGAACAAAAACTGCATCGGGCATGGATGGAGATGATCTCCCAGATGTTTTTGACGAAAAAGATCAGAAGGAAACGATCATTTTCTGCTATACACAGAAGGGCATTACGCCCTATCTTCAGGATGAAACCTACGATTTTACGATCCTGTCCGATTACATCCGGCCCGATTGGGTCAGATCTGCTGTTTTTTATCAGATCTTTCCCGACCGTTTCTGCAACGGAGATCCGGATAACGACGTGAAGGACGGCGAGATCGTTCTGGAGGGGCACAGTTCCCGGCAGGTCCGGGACTGGAACACGGTACCGGTTCGTTATGAGCAGGGCTTCTGCATGGATTTCTACGGCGGCGACCTGGAAGGGATCCGGCAGAAAATCCCATATTTAAAAGAACTTGGGATCACGGCACTTTATCTGAATCCGATCTTTCTTGCACCGACAACACATAAATATGACTGCATCGATTATGAGCATGTGGATCCCCATTTTGGCGGAGACCGGGCTTTGCAGGAACTCTCTGAGGCTCTGCATGCCGAAGGGATGCATCTTGTGCTGGATATATCCGTCAACCACACCGGTACAGACCATAAATGGTTTAATAAGGATGGCACTTATTTTGATAAAAGGGTCGGCGCTTATAACAACCCGGACAGCGCAGAGCGGGAATTTTATTTCTTTGATGATGCCAACCATTACAAGGGCTGGCTTGATCATCCGAATATGCCGGAGATGAATTATCAGAGTCAGGCGCTGCGGGAGAGGATCTATCTGGATGAGGATTCCATTCTGAAGAAATGGCTGAAGCTACCCTATCAGATAGATGGATGGCGTTTTGATGTGGCAGATGTCATGGCCAAATACGGACCTGTTCAGATTGAACATGAAGTGTGGCGGGAAATTCGCCGGGAGATCAAAAAAGTTAATCCACAGGCTTATATTCTGGCAGAGGAATGGACAGACTGCTCTGAATACCTGCAGGGAGAAGAGTGGGACGGGACCATGGATTATTACGGCTGCGCCCGCATCTGGAGACCTTTTATCGGTATGACCGATCCTTTCCTGGATGAATCCGGGATCCTTGCGGGGATCAAAAGCCGGCTTTCTGCAGAAGCAGTAAAGATGCGGCTTTTAAGCTTTTTCGGGCGTCTGCCCTTTGCAATCCGGCAGAATCTCTTTAATCTTCTGGATAGTCACGACGTGAACCGCCTGCATCGGAATGAGGGCCTGAACATGCGGGAATACCGGGGTGCAGTGATCGCTCAGTTTACGATGATCGGTGTCCCATCGCTTTATTATGGCGACGAGGCCGGGATCGATGCCTACACCGACAGCCTTGAAGGCTGCCGCTATCCCATGCCCTGGGACAGCGGATTTGAGCAGAGCGAACAGTACGATCTGTATCACACACTGATCCGGCTGCGCAGAGAACATCCTGTTTTTTCGGAGGGGAGCTTCCAGATCCTCTATGCAAAAGGACAGGTGATCGTTTTTGCACGGCAGGATGCAAAAGAATGCTGGATCTCGATCATATCGTCCGGCCGAACGGATGAATGGATTCTGTTGCCGGTCGGACTGCTTGGTGTGAGAGAGATCGAAAAACAGGATGCTCTGGGCAGCACACTTATTTCTGAAAACATTGAAAACGGTTTCCTGAAGATCCTTGTGAAGGCACACGAATCTTATCTGTTTGAGATTCGATGACCATCAATGCTTGTGCAACCGCAGCATAAAGTCCTGCCTGCCCCTGCTGTGCTGTCAACGCGAGTTACGCTGCACATCAGCTGTTATTGGAGGTCGGCAGGAAGGGTGCGATCGCTCCGGCAACATTCTGAAGCGGCATGGTCTGCAGGTAGATCTTTCCCGGACCGGTGACGATGGTATTGAAGAAGCCTTCGCCGCCGAGAAATTTGTTCTTGATGCCCTTTACAGAGATGATATCGATGCTGCAGGTGGCATCGCATGCCGCAAGATGACCGGTATCGATGATCATCTGCTGGCCTGCCTGAAGCTCATATTCCTGAATATAGCCGTCGAATTCAGCAAATACCAGACCGCTGCCTGAAGCCTTCTGCATGATAAAACCTTCACCGCCGAAGATGCCGGTGCTGATCTTTTTCTGGAAGAATACACTCATCTCAACGCCGGCGCTGGAACCGAGGAAGGCTTTTTTCTGGAGAATGACCTCCCGGCCGGCAGAAATCTCGTATGCTTTGATCGAACCCGGGAAAGAGGAAGCGATGGCAAGCATGCCGGGACCGCCCTGACTGGTATAGATATTACGGAACATGGATTCCCCTGAGAAGGCTCTGCCGAACGCTTTCTTAAAGCCTCCGCCGGAGGTCGACATAGTCATATTCGGTGACATCCAGGACATGCCGCCATTCTCTGTGATGATCTGCTCTCCTGCCTCCAGATAACAAACCACTGCAGGCAGGTTGTCTCCTACGATTTCATATTTCATATCAATCCGCCTTTCTGCCGTCCCCGGGACGGCCTTCTTTATAAAAACATCCATGTGAAGACATTCACACTACATTTTATGATAATACACATCGCTCCTCCGTTCCAGCAAAACTTGCCTTTTTCCATGCCTATATGTTAAGATGGATTTAAGAATGCGGAAGTGCACCCAGAAAGGACCTGCCGGTAAATTGACGGCAGTCGGCTTGTATGGCATGCACAGGGCAAAAAAGTTAGATAAGGTATTGAAAATGGACGAAAGACAGTTGTTGGAAGCTGCCTCCGGCAGAACCATTTTGATCATTGAAGACAATGAAATGAACCGGGAGATCCTTGTGGACTTCCTGGAAGATCAGTATCATATCCTGCAGGCCGAGAACGGCAAGGAAGGTCTTGAACTGCTGGAAAAATATGCGGACGAGATCTCTGCCATTCTTCTGGATGTCATGATGCCTGTCATGAATGGCTATGAGTTTCTGGAACACAAGGGAAAGGTTGAAGCTTACGGGGGCATCCCGGTTATTGTAACGACGGCCAGCAATTCCGTGGATGATGAGATCAAGTGCCTTCAGCTGGGCGCGACGGATTTTGTTACGAAACCCTACAATAACGAGGTTGTAAGAAACCGTCTCAACAGTGCGATCCGGCTTCGGGGGTCCATCGCCATCCTGGACGAAGTAAAGATCGATAACCTGACCGGCCTTTATTCTGTCAAATTCTTTTACAGAAACGTGGAAAATATACTTAGCAGATTTCCGGATAATCATTATATCATCGTATGCTCTGATATCGAGAAGTTTAAGATGATCAACGAGCGTTACGGAAGATTGCAGGCAGACGATCTGCTTGCCTATACAGCAAGGACACTCATGGAAAGACTGCCGGGCTGCGTGATCGGCGGCCGGATCCGTGCGGATGTTTGTGCATTTCTCCTGCGGGATGCTGTAGAAGAAGATATTACGGATGTGCTGATCAACGAGATTGCGGCAGGGGCACCGGTCCCAAATACGGTGATCGATTACGGCGTGATCGATGCGGATACGGATCATTCCTGTCAGATCTTATGCGACCGTGCAATGCTGGCACTGGATAGTATCAAGGGGAAATATGGTATTTATCATGCCTCTTACAACGATGATATCCGCAAAAAACTGCTCATGGAGCAGCATATTCTTGATGGCATGGAGGAAGCCCTTGCGCAGCATCAGTTCCAGGCCTATTACCAGCCCAAGCACGATCTGAAGACAGACAGGACCGGAGGCGCGGAGGCGCTTGTTCGCTGGATCCATCCGGAACTCGGTTTTATGAATCCGGGTATGTTTATTCCGCTTTTTGAGATGAATGGATTTATCCGCAGGCTGGATTATTATATCTGGGAAGAGGTCTGCAGATTCCTTTCGGAACGGAAAAAAGCAGGAAAACGAGTGGTGCCGGTTTCTATCAATATGTCCCGGCGGGATTTCGACGCACCGGATCTTGTAGAGAAGCTTATCGGTCTGCTCGATCAGTACGAGCTGGATCACAATCTGCTGCATCTGGAGGTGACGGAATCCGCATATGTGGATAACCCGGACCATATCTACCATATGATCAACGAACTGAAGACAAAAGGTTTCAGCTTTGAGCTGGACGATTTCGGCTCCGGCTACTCGTCGCTTGCGATCCTGAACACAGTGCCTTTTGATGTGATGAAGCTTGATATGAGTCTGATCCGTCAGGACGATCCCACGGATGATGAGAGTGTACTGGCCTTTACCGTTAAACTTGCGAAGATGCTTCACATGAAGACGGTCGCTGAGGGCGTTGAGACAGAGGCACAGGCAGACCGTCTGCATTCTCTGGATGCAGATTATATCCAGGGCTACTATTATTCCAAACCACTTCCGAGGGACCAGTTCGAGGCATATCTCGACAAAGAAGACTGCCCGGAGGAGTGATCTGAAACACAAGCCGGCTCCCGTTTTTCATTGAGCCGGATGTGCTATAACGCTTTATCTACAGAGGTTGGAGACTTCTCCGACTGAAATAAATTACTTTAAGAGAGGCACAGTATGCCCGTTTTTGATTTCAGCAGTACACAGGATCCTAAAAAGGATCCACACGAAATAACATATACCGTATTCAGGACAGATGCGAGTGAGCCTTCTCCGGAGGCACCGCTTTTGATCCTCGATAACAGTCAAAAGGCCTGGAAACATCATTCCTGTGGCCTTTTTACCAATCCAAATCAGCGGACGACTTTCGAGTTTGACGAGGAAGACGGCACCTTTCCGGCCGATATCCGGAGGATCGATGCCCGTTTTACCAGCCTCTTAAAATGGCTGGGTGAGAACCATATCCGCGTTCGTCTTTCCGGAAAGAATTTTGAAGATGGATATCATGTATATAAGATCCGCGAGATGGCCATCGGCAGCGGCGGAAAGCTTTCGGCAGCGGACGGTTTCCTTCAGTTTATGATCGACCGTCTGCTTCAGTGCGGCCCGCCATCAGAAGAGGAAGAGGATGAAGACCGGGAAGAGACCGGAGACGGTATGCGTCTAACCAGTCTTCAAAGCATTACGGATTTTATGAACTGCGCAGGAAGATCCCTGCCGGACAATATCAGACTCTGGGCCAGGAGAAATCTGGCGGTTGCAAGATCCCACGAGGTGACCAGCGAGGAGCGCCATCATGCACAGCGGGCGCTTTCTATCATGATGAATATCCAGTGGAAAAACAATTACTTTGAGTCGATCGATCCCGTGGAAGCCAGGAAGATCCTGGATGAGGAACTTTACGGTCTGGAACGTGTAAAACAGCGCATCATGGAGACCATCATCCAGATCAACAGGACCCATACCCTGCCTGCCTATGGCCTTTTACTGGTAGGTCCTGCAGGTACGGGAAAATCGCAGATCGCCTATGCGGTCGCAAGGATCCTGAAGCTGCCCTGGAGCACGCTGGATATGAGCTCGATCAACGATCCGGAACAGCTGACCGGAAGTTCAAGGATCTATGCCAACGCCAAGCCGGGCATTATCATGGAAGCTTTTTCCGTGGCGGGAGAGTCTAATCTGGTCTTTATCATCAACGAACTGGACAAGGCTGCTTCCGGAAAAGGAAACGGAAATCCGGCGGATGTCCTGCTCACACTCCTGGATAATCTCGGCTTTACGGACAATTATATTGAGTGCATGATCCCCACCGGCGGCGTTTATCCCATCGCTACGGCCAACGACAAGAGCCAGATCAGTGCACCGCTCATGTCTCGTTTTGCCGTGATTGATATTCCGGATTATACAGCGGAAGAGAAAAAGATCATTTTCTCGCAGTATGCGATGCCCAGGATCCTGAAACGGATGGGATTGCGTAAAGGGGAATGCCTTGTCACTGAAGACGGTCTGGATACGGTTGTTGAGCGGCATATGCAATCCGGCGGGATCCGCGATCTGGAGCAGACAGCGGAACATATGGCGGCCAATGCGCTTTATCAGATCGAGGCAGAGGGCGCACAGCAGGTGATCTTTGATCGTAATGCTGTCGCGGGGCTGTTGGATTAAGGGACGTTTTTCAAATCGTTTTTCTTCAAAAAATACAGAGATTGGTAGTGGTTGGTTAATGGAGAAAGAAAAGCTTGTAAATACAGACCAAAAGAATGCGGGTGAAAAAAAAACATCGGCCGGGAGAAGTCGTCTCCTGGTCGATCTTGTTCAACTCTTCAGCGTTCTGGCGGTTTTTTTTGCGGTATTTTTTCTGGCAACGACGACACTGGATAATTCCTTCTCGTACTGGATCGATTCCTCAAACAGCGTGCAGGTCTTATCCGGTGACTGGGAAAACAATGCAGACACGGAAACGGTCACATTTGATCGGAAAGTGTTTTTAAATGAAGGAGATACACTGCTCTTTCAGAATTACAAACAATGTGTCAGAGTTTACGCGGACGGAAAACTGATCTATCAGGTCAACGAGCAGGGAGACGATGCGCCGCTGCGGGCCACCGGAGGAAATGTGGTAACGCTGCCGGAAGAGAACGCCTTCTGTGAGCTGAAAATCGAGATCTCGGATTTTCAGAATGGAGATGCACGCATTCCTGAGATCATACAGGGATCGGCATATGGTGTCCTGTTTTATCTCTTGTCCGAAAATATGCTGACGGTCGTTTCACTGATCATTTTGCTGGTATTCGATCTGGTCCTGTTGGTCGTGCTGATCATTCTGGCACTGAAAAAAAGCCTGGATATGCGTCTGCTCATGCTCTTTCTCTTTGGCCTGCTGGTCATATTGTGGGCATTGCTGGACTCACCCCTTGGACTCTACACCGGCCTGAATGTCCTGCTGGTGGCATATATCGATTATTTTGCTTTTATGCTCATGCCGGCTCCGATCATTGTTTATGCGTGGCTTTCTACTAATAAAAGACATAATATGATGATGTTCTTCGCCTTGCTGACCTTACTGAATCTGATCATCGAATCGATTTTGAGCGGTTTGCATGTGGTACAGCTGCAGAATATGGTCATAGTCAATCATGTGCTGATCCTCTCTGAAATTACAGCAACTCTGATCTGTCTGATTGTGGATATCAGGAATGGAGAGGAAAACGAGATCATGCAAAATGATCTGAAGGGTTTTATCCTTCTGCCTGTTTTCTGCGTTTCCACCATTGCTTCCTACTGGCTGCTGCCGACCGGAAGTTACCGGAATATCCTGAGTGTCGGTCTCTGTATTTTCTATCTGTATCTGCTTATTATTGTTATCAGGAATATGCTGAGGCGTGAGAGAAACAGAAGAATGGAGGAGGAAAAGCTCCGCCTGCTGGCCCGCGCCGCCATGATAGATGTGCTTACTGGACTGGAAAACCGACGCGCTTTCGCACAGAAGCTGGAGGAGATCGACAGGATTGAAGAGGAAGGCAGAAATGCAGTCATGCTCATGATGGATCTGAATGGATTGAAGGCCATCAATGATGAGTTTGGACACTCTTATGGGGACGATCTGATCGCCGCGGCAGGCAATATGATTCGAGAGACCTTTGAAGGACAGGGGTCCTGTTATCGCATCGGCGGTGATGAGTTTGCGGTGATCCTGCCGGATCAGGCAGCCGTTGCGGACAACCTGCTCGAAGGACTGGATTCCAAAGTGGAAACATACAATGAAGCGGCACAGTACAAGCTTTCGCTTTCCAGGGGAAGCAGTACTTATCTGAAACCGGATGGCACCCGCAGAACCGCTTCCGCATGGAAACAGGATGCCGATGTCAACCTCTATATCAACAAGGCAGCTGTCAGAAAAGAGAGCCTTTTAAAGATGTCTGAAGAGCAGCAAAGTCTTCTGGACAGTATTGTTGCCATGGTTGAGGCTAAGGATCTTTATACGGCAGAGCATTCGGTGCGTGTCGGCCTGCTTTCTTCCATGATCGCCCGACTTCTTGGATTCTCCTCGGAAACAGTCCTGCAGTTTCAGATGGCCGGCTACCTGCACGACATCGGCAAGGTCGGCATTCCGGATCGGATCCTTCTAAAGCACAGCCAGCTTACGGAGCAGGAATTCGATATCATGAAAGATCACTCCCGCCTCGGCGGAAATATTGTTTCCAAGGCAGCGCATATGGATAGCGTGGCAAATATCATCACCCATCACCATGAGCACTATGATGGCAGCGGTTATCCGTCCGGTCTTGCGGGGGATGAGATCCCGGTTGGTGCCAGAGTCGTTGCTTTCGCAGATTATATCGATGCGCTGACATCGGAACGCGTATACCGCAGGGCCCTCAGCTTCGAGGAGTGCAGGAAAATGATAGAAGAAAATATCGGGACCCTGTTCGACCCGGCGATCGCGGCGATCGTTCTGGATAACTGGGGCAAGGTAGAGAATATTCTGACCAAATATCCCAAACATGGTTTAAGTATGTCTGCCAGTCATGCAGAGCAGGACCCGGAACCCATTATTTTTCAGGGGGGGTAAAGCTCCTTGAGGAAGAATCAGAAAGGTGATACGATGCAAATACTGGTCATAAACGGGAGCCCGAGAGGGCATTACAGTGTCACACTGCAGACGGTGTTGTATCTTAAGGCACTGCATCCGGAACATGAGTTCCGGATCTTCCACGCTGCGAATCGGATCCGTACCCTGGAGAAGGATCCATCCGGTTTGATCGGCGAACTGAAGGAGGCGGATCTGGTCCTCTTTTCTTATCCGGTCTATACCTTCCTGGCACCTTCCCAGCTGCACAGACTGATCGAGATCCTCAAAGAATCCGGGGAGACTTTCCCGGGTCTTTTTGCAACGCAGCTTACGACCTCCAAACATTTTTATGATATTACGGCCCACAAATATCTGGAGCAGAATATCCGGGATCTGGGTATGCAGTATATTCCGGGCCTTTCCGCAGATATGGATGATCTTTCCAAAAAGAAGGGGCAGAAGCAGGCAAGAGACTTTTTTGACCATACGATGTGGGTCATGGAGCGTGCAGGCGCCTTCCGAACGAAAAAAGTTTCGGGGGATGCAGGGGGGCCGGAGTCGGTGCGAAGCAGAAAAAAAGTGCGCCTTCCCAAAAAACCGGTGGTCATCGTAGCCGATCTGCGGCCGGAAGATGCTTCTCTTGCCGATATGATCCATACCTTTCAATCTGCATATCCGGGCAATGTTCGCTTTCTGAACCTGCGCGATTTTCATTTCCGCGGCGGCTGTCTGGGCTGTCTGAACTGTGCTGCAGATGGAAAATGTATCTACAATGACGGTTTTGAAACATTCCTGCGTGACCGGGTACAGACGGGCTGTGCCATTGTTTACGCTTTTACCGTGCGGGACCATTCCATGGGCTCCCTTATGAAAACCTTCGATGACAGACAGTTCTGCAATGGACACAGGACGGTGACCATGGGCATGCCTGTGGCTTATCTGATCAGCGGAAATTATCGGCAGGAGGAAAATCTTCGCATGGTAGTGGAAGCGCGGGCTTCGACAGGTGGAAATTATCTTGCCGGTGTAGCTACAAACGAACAGGATGCGGCGGCAAGTGTCCGCACTATGACAAAGGAACTGATCTATGCGCTCGGACATGCATATGATCCGCCCATGAACTTCTACGGCGTCGGCGGCATGCGTATTTTCCGGGACCTGATCTATCTTATGCGGGGCATGATGAAGGCGGACCATAAATTCTTTAAGGAACATGATCAGTACGATTTCCCACAGAAGAAAAAAGGTACAGCCGCAGCAATGTATCTGGTGGGAGGTCTGCTCTCCAACAAGAAGATCCGCAAAAAGATGGGAAATAAAATGAACGAGGGGATGCTTGCCCCATATCGTAAGGTTCTCGATGAGGTGAATCGGGAGCAAGAGCCTTAAGGTTTCTCCCTTTGCCACCGGCAATCCTGCCTGCTTTATCAAATTCCCTGCCCTATATTTGGACAATTTTTTGCAAGTGTCTGATATGACGAAAATCTGCCTTGACGCTACATGGAAAACGCGTTAAGGTATGCTGCGGAATGCTAGTTTTTGTAGCAGCGCGAGAGCCGGAGCGGCGCTGCTCGTCCAGTGGACGAGCGGTTAGCACGGACCGGAGCGATGCATATTATCATAAAGAAGTAGAGAAAAGAACTGCGACAAAACAAAAGTATAAACAATTTAAAAGGAGAACAAAAATGGAAAAAAGACTTTTTACATCCGAGTCTGTAACTGAGGGACATCCGGATAAGATCTGTGACCAGATCTCCGATGCCATTCTTGATGCCTGCATGGAGCAGGATCCCATGAGCCGTGTTGCATGTGAGACAGCAACCACCACAGGTCTGATCCTTGTTATGGGTGAGATCACAACAAAAGCAAATATCGATTATCAGAAGATCGTGCGCGACACTGTTCGTGAGATCGGTTATGACCGTGGTAAAAAAGGCTTTGACTGCGATACATGTGCGGTTATCGTTGCAATGGACAAGCAGTCTCCCGATATCGCTATGGGTGTAGACAAAGCGCTTGAAGCAAAAGAAAATACTATGACAGATGCGCAGATCGATGCGATCGGTGCCGGCGATCAGGGTATGATGTTTGGCTATGCCTGCACAGATACCGATTCCTACATGCCTTATCCGATCTATCTTGCACATAAGCTGACACAGAAACTGACTGAGGTCCGCAAAAACGGAACGCTGCCTTATCTGCGTGCAGATGGCAAGAGCCAGGTGACAGTTGAGTATGATGAGAATGACAAGCCCATTCGTCTCGATGCGGTTGTTCTTTCCACACAGCATGGTCCCGAGGTTTCTCAGGAGCAGATTCATGCGGATATCAAAAAATATGTATTCGATCCGATCCTTCCCAAGGAGCTCATCGATGCCGAAACAAAATTCTTTATCAATCCGACAGGCCGCTTTGTGATCGGCGGACCCAACGGAGATTCAGGTCTGACAGGCCGTAAGATCATCGTTGATACCTATGGCGGTTATGCACGTCACGGCGGCGGTGCTTTCTCCGGAAAAGACTGCACAAAGGTAGACCGCTCCGCAGCTTATGCAGCTCGTTATGTTGCAAAGAACATCGTGGCAGCCGGTCTGGCAGATAAGTGCGAGATCCAGCTTTCTTACGCGATCGGTGTTGCTTATCCGACATCCGTACGTGTCGATACCTTCGGAACCGGCAAGCTTTCCGATCTGAAGATCACAGAGCTCGTTCGTGAGAACTTCGACCTTCGTCCGGCAGGCATTATCAAGATGCTTGACCTTCGCCGTCCGATCTACAAACAGACAGCAGCTTACGGTCACTTCGGAAGAAATGATCTGGATCTGCCCTGGGAGAAGACCGATAAGGTTGATGTCCTTAAAAAATATCTGTAATTGATTTGTATATTTGCATATAATCAAGAAAGCCGGTCACAACGACCGGCTTTCTCAGACTGTAGACAAAAGGGGGCTGTCGCACTAATTTCTTAGTGCGACAGCCCCTTCTTTTGGCAGAAGAACTTTTTATTTATAAAATGCGGGTTTTTCTACTGTGTTTACTTTCTCGATCTGACCGGATGTCTGTGCTGCAACAAGTGCATCAGCGGTAACTGCTGCCAGATAACCATCCCAGGTGTTCGGTCCTTCGATCACGCCGTCTGCTGCGCGGTCTACCCAGTTCTGAACCTCAGCATCGTAAGCATCTTTGAAGAGTACGAAGCAATCTGTAGTGATCTCGGAAGAACACTGTGCACTCTTGCGGATAGACGGAGCCATCGGGGTTCCCATCTTCAGAGCTGCTTCCTCGCAGACAACCTCACAGTTGATATCATAACCGAACTTGCAGTTTACAAAGCACTCTACATCGATCGTGATGCCGCTCTTGGTCTTCATGATCATGAACTGCGGATCTTTGAGAGCCGGATGTGAGTATTTTGTTACTTTGGGCATGATGACCTGAACACTGTCATAATCATCTCCCACCATCCAATGGCAGAGGTCGATCTCGTGGATGACAGTATCGGTTACAGCCATCGGTGTATCGTAATTGGTGCCAACTTCAGGATTTCTGTGTGTGCAATGCATCATCAGAGGATCGCCATACTCACCTGTTGCGATCGCTTCCTTGATCTGCTGATATCCTTTATGATAACGTCTCATAAAACCAAGCTGGATCAGATGTTTGCCGGAAGCAACTTCTGCATCCATAACTTTCTGGCAATCCTCTGCTGTGGTGCAAAGCGGTTTCTCACAGAAAACACGTTTGCCGACTTTGATCGCTTCCAGAAGATCGTCTACATGAGCGAATCCGGGAGAAATGATCATAACAGCATCTACATTGCTGTCGTTGATCAGGTCTTTTCCGTTGTTATAAACTTTACATCCTTCTCCGGCAATAGCAGCTGCTTTTTTTGCGCCTTCTTCAAATACGTCAGAAACCGCAACAACCTGAGCGCCCTGAATTCTTTCTGTCACACGTTTGATATGGTCTCTACCCATTCCGCCGCATCCGATCACGCCTACATTTAACATAGCTTTTTTCTCCTTTTTTTTTTTTTTTAAACCTTTAATAACAGGACGTTTCTTGTCCTGGGGTGAGCATACCACATTTTTTTAGTTTGTGAATGCCTTTTTTTAAGAATAACAAAAAAAGTAATATTTTAAGAAAAGTAGATGAATTTGCAATTTCTGCTGACAAACAGATGCTCAGTGGCTGAGCCTTTTCAGCCGCTCCATGACATGGGATTTTTCAAAAAGTATGATCAGTACGGCAGAACATACCACACCACATACACTCTGTACAATATTCAGAGGCAGATCAGCTATTGCACCGTAAAAGCCATAAAGGATTGCCGCTGTCAGGGTGTAGAGGAAAATGTGGACAATGCTTCCAACGATGGCACCGACCAGCCAGCCATATTTCCGGCCTTTCAAAATGCGATAAGCAAACAGACCGACCAGGATGGCCAGCAGGCTTTTGATGATGACCGTAGGCAGGACATAGATCGCATATCCGCCCAGCAGGTCTGAAAGTCCTGCGCCGATCGCGCCGGCAAAGGCGCCCTGGAGAGGGCCGATCAGAACAACTGCGAGAATGATCATGCAGTCGCCAAGATGGACATAGCCGTTCATGGGTGTGGGGATCTTAAAAAAGAATGTTCCTGTAAATACAAGCGCTGCCATAAGCGCAGTAGCTGTGATCTGTTTTGTTTTCATAAGCAGGCCTCCTGTTCTGTCGTTCTTTTCTCTCATCTGCTGTTTATGATATCGCCATTATATGACGAAACCACTTTTTTTTACAGACTTTTTTACGGGTAGTATCGATTCCCTTTCTCAAAGCATGTTATAATGGCTAAAAAATGGAAAAGTCTGGAGGAGAAGATGAGAAAAACAAAAATTATCTGCACGATCGGTCCTGCATCCGAAAGCCCTGAGGTTTTTGCACAAATGTGTCAGGCCGGTATGAATGTGGCGCGTCTTAATTTTTCACACGGAACACACGAAGAGCATCTGGAAAAGATCAAAATGATCCGAGAAGTGCGCGAGAAACTGGATCTGCCGATCGCGATCCTCCTGGATACAAAAGGTCCGGAATATCGGATCGGAAAATTTGCAGATGGCAATGTAATGCTTTACGATGGAGACACCTTTACCTTTACAACAGAGGATGTTATAGGAGATGAAAAACGCGTATCGGTCAGTTATAAGCATCTGATCGAAGAATTGAGTGTGGGAGATCGGATCCTCGTAAACAACGGTCTGGTCATTTGTGAGGTAAAAGAACTGACCCCGACGGATGCCATCTGCAAGGTGATCATCGGAGGGACACTGTCCAATCAGAAGAGTATGAACTTCCCCAATAAGGTCATGCGGCATGAGTATCTCAGCGAGCAGGATAAATCCGACCTGCTGTTCGGAATCGAACAGGGTGTGGATTTTGTGGCAGCTTCTTTTGTATCTACGGGTCAGGACGTGAAGGACCTGAGAGATTTCCTGAATGAAAATGGGGGGGCGTCGATCAGTATCGTAGCCAAGATCGAGAATCAGGCCGGGGTGGATAATATTGATGAGATCTGTAAAGTGGCAGACGGTATCATGGTGGCCAGAGGTGACCTGGGTGTCGAGATACCTTTTGTAGAAGTTCCGTCGGTTCAGAAGTATCTGATCGATAAATGCCGTCTGCTCGGCAATTTTGTGATCACCGCGACGGAAATGCTGGAGTCTATGATCAAAAATCCGCGTCCCACCAGAGCGGAGATCTCCGATGTGGCCAACGCGGTTTACGATGGATCTTCCGCCATTATGCTTTCCGGAGAGACAGCAGCCGGCCGCTATCCGGTAGACGCTGTCCGCAATATGGCTGAGATTGCGGAATATACGGAAACAAGTATCGATTATAAGAGCAGATTTCTGGAAACAAAGGTCAGGATCGACAATAATCTGGACGCGATCTCCCATACCGCATGTGCCATGGCGATCGATGTCCGTGCCAAGGCGATCATTGTTAACTCTGTATCGGGACGCACGGCCCGCATGGTAAGCAGGTACCGCTGTCCATGCGATATCCTCGGCACAACAACGGAGCGGCAGGCATGGCGCAAACTGAATATGAGCTGGGGTGTTACTCCTGTTTTCAGCGAGGAATACGAATCGATGGATGTCATGTTCTACCAGGGCATCAAGCAGGCCAAACAGCTTATGGATCTGAAGCCCGGTGACAATATTGTTATGACAGGCGGCCCCATGAAGAGCGCCAACGGAAGCACCAACACCATCAAGGTGGAAGTCATCCGCTGACAAACTGTGAAGCGGCCTGCGTTCATGCGCATGCAGCGAAAGGGAATGCGAATGCCTGTTTTACGCAGAATTTTACAGATTTACATGAGATGAAGCAGTACCATATATAGTACTGTGCTGACGCCGATACTGAGCAGGGTGTTGCGCTTCCAGATGTGCAGGATGACTACTGCGGCGATGGAGATCAGTGCCGGAAAGGCACCCGGCATACTGTGAAAATCCACATTGCGGATGCAATATATGAGCAGGAAGCTCATAAGTGCAGGCGGCAGAACCTTTCCGAGGTAAGTGACCCATTTGGGCGGTTCACCGCCATGGCTGAACAAAAGGAAGGGCAGCAGACGGATAAAGAATGTTGTAGCTGCCGCAACGATGATGATGAGGAGGGCGTATGTTGTGGAGATCACAGCTGCACCTCCTCTTCTTTTCCAAGGTGCTTCTGCAGGATCAGAAGAATGCCGGAAATGATAATGAGCGCAGGGATCAGAAAATTATCCGGTCCCAGGATGATCAGAGCAACGATGGTGGTTGCAAAGCCGATCAGGGCCGGTCTGTGATCCTTATGGGCGTACCATTGTTCTACTACAAGGACCGCAAAAAGCGCTGTCATGGTAAAATCGACTCCTTCCAGAGAAAACGGCAGAAAGGAACCTGCGGTACAGCCAATCACACCGCCGGCGATCCAGTAGATGTGGTGCATGAGTGTCACCAGAAAAAGAAAATCCTTTTCTTTGATATCCGCAGGTACTTTTGTGGTCGATAAAAGCGCATAGGTCTCATCTGTCAGACCAAAGATCAGATACCAGCGTTTTGTTAAACTGACTTTTTTGTATTTGCTGATCATGGAGAGCCCATAGAAGAAATGCCGGAAATTCAGGATCAGTGTGAGCAGGGCTACCTGTGTCAGGGAAGCGCCGACAGCCAGCAGTTCGACACAGAGAAACTGACCGCTTCCGGCGAAGATGATCAGACTCATCAGAAAGGCCCAGAGCGGATTGTATCCGATCTCACTCAGCATAAGCCCGAAGGCAAAGCCCAGGGCCAGATAGCCAAAGAGGACGGGAACTGTATACGGAAAGACTTTTTTCAGTGTATTTAACATGGCAGCCTCTGAAAAAGACAGGGTTTAAAGTTGTGCCGGATGTGATGCAAAAACGAAGAGAACATTTGCAGGGAGTCCGACAGGGGTGATTATAGCACAGGGGAAAAGACAGGGCAAGGATGCCTTCTAGAGGCGATGGCGTAAAGATATTGTTGGTTGGAAAATGTCAGAGATGTCCTTAGATAACA
>R11__coassemble_192_pt1 | contig 44440 bp, 36 predicted proteins | sample R11__metabat2_high_PE_057 | metagenome-assembled genome bin R11 | reverse complement strand
ACCTGATAGCTTCCGTCAAGAAAAGATCCCGGCACAAAAATTCGAAACCCCATTCCTTCATGGTCAAGTAGCAGATATTCTGCAGTCATCTCTTCGATCCTGCCATTGATATATCCTATCATCTATTTACCTCTCTTCTTCAGATATATTACCAAAAGGATAGTTTGAAAACAACTGTTTGTGTTATATTAAAAAACAGAAGGAGTTTATTTATGTTGAAAAAAGATACCTTGATCGACCCTCTTTATTCCGAAAAGCTGTCATATGCAGACCGATATTTAAAAAGTCACAATATTGAAAATAAACAGCTTCTTCTTTTTGATATCGAAACCACCGGTCTCTCTCACAGATATTCTCATCTTTATATGATCGGCGCAGTCTTTTCGGAAAACAACCACCAGATCTTAAGGCAATGGCTTGTACAGAAACCAGCTGACGAAAAAAAGGTTCTGGAGGAATTTGCAGCCCTTTTGAACGATACTTCTCTACCTGTCTGCTACAACGGCATTACATTCGATATTCCTTATCTGAGAGACCGATATGCATACTGGGACATAAAATGTCCTTTTCCGGACAGGCAGAGTGCAGAACAGACACTTGATCTCTACCAATATGCCCGTTTGATGGGGAAATATTATACTTTGAAGTCCATGAAGCAAAAGGATATCGAATCTTTACTCTCCGTATCCAGAAAAGATCTGATGAGCGGTGGTGAACTCATTCCCATATACGAAAATTATGTGCGCACTTTAGACCCGGAAGCCGAACAACTGCTTTTTCTCCATAACCACGATGATCTTCTGGGGATGATTGCACTTCTGCCGATACTGAATTATAAACGTTTGACCGAAAACGATTTTTATCATACCCTATCTGCAAAATTCAATGAAAAACAAGAACTGCTCACGATAACCTTTCGGATCGCAGATCAATTACCGAAATCTCTCAGCATCGAATTCGAATCAGCTCACCTTGCCGTCTATGAAAATTGTGGAAGTCTTACGATAGAAGGAAAATGGCAAACCAGAAAAATGTTTTTTAAGAATTACAAAGACTACTTTTATCTACCCATAGAAGATACGGCGATCCATAAAAGCGTTGGGCGATTTGTAGATCCATCCTGCAGGCAGAAAGCAAAAGCAGCCACTTGTTATCAAAAAAAAGAAGCCGTCTTCTTTTACCAGCCGGCACCGGTTATTACACCATGTTTTCTTCCTGAATACGGTTCTAAAAATTATGCATTTTTATTTGATGATCAAATATCAGAAGTGCAATGGATCCAGCTGATCATAAAAATGTGGCGTGAAGTTGCAGAAAAAGGGACTGTCAAATGACAGTCCCTGATTTTCTGTACTATAAAACGTTTAAAGATTACTCCTCAGCCGGAGCCTCTTCTGCAGGTGCTTCTTCCTGATAATCTTCTGTATAATCGTTCTCATACTGTTCGGAAGCAACCGGTTCGAGAACCTTCATGCTAAGTGAAATCTTATGGCCTTCACCATTGAAATCCACAACCTTAGCTTCAATATACTGTCCTGTAGAAAGAACATCTGAAGGTTTCTCTACATGCTCTCTGGAAATCTGAGAAACATGAAGCAGTGCGTCAACACCGGGCTCAAGTTCAACGAAAGCACCAAAGTCTGTCATACGCGCAACACGGCCTTCTACAATATTTCCAACAGCATATTTCTCATCTGCATTCAGCCAGGGATTCTGATCCTCGAATTTAAGGCTGAGCGCAATCTTATCTCCGTTGATCTCCTTGATCAATACAGTAAGCTCGTCGCCAACTTTGAATACCTTTTTCGGATTCTCAACACGTCCCCAGGACATCTCTGAGATATGAAGCAGTCCGTCCGCTCCGCCAAGATCTACAAATGCGCCGAAATCTGTAACATTCTTAACGACACCATCAACAACATCGCCGGGAGCGATACGTGCAAAAAGTTCTTCCTGAAGTTTTGCTTTTTCAGCAACGATCAGCTGTTTTCTGTCTCCGATAACTCTTCTTCTCCTGGGATTGAACTCTGTAATAACAAAGCTGATATCCTGATCTGCATATTTGTTGAGATCTCTCTCGTAAACATCTGAAACAAGGCTGGCAGGAATGAATACGCGAGCACCTTCAACCACTACAGAAATACCACCATTCAGAACCTGAACAACTTTTGCAGTGAGTACTTCATGATTCTCGAAGGCTTCCTCAAGACGTTTGTTTCCTTTTTCAGCAGCCAGTCTCTTATAGGTAAGAAGGACCTGACCCTCACCGTCGTTTACCTTAAGGACTTTAACTTCCATCTTGTCGTCCGGGTTAACAACAGTTGTTAAATCCAGAGAGTTGTCATTTGAGTACTCCTGGCGTGTAAGGATGCCGTCTGCTTTGTAACCAATGTTCAGGATGATCTGATCCGGTTTTACATCGATAACAGTACCCTCTACTACCTCCCCATTTCTGATGGTCTTAAATGACTCATCGAGCATCTGATCAAAGCTTAATTCTGACATTTTCCTGAACCTCCTCAATAATTTTGTTTGGGGTCGATGCCCCTGCTGTAATACCTACATGACTAAATGATTGAAAAGGCCTGAAATCCAAATCAACGAGTGTCTCAATAAAGTAAGTATTCGTGCATTTTTCCTTGCAAATGTCGTATAACTTTTGCGTATTAGAACTATGCCTGCCTCCGATTACGATCATGGCATCCACCGTGGAAGCAATCTCCCTTGCCTCTGACTGCCGTTCCTCGGTTGCATTACATATAGTACTAATAACATAAACATCATACCCTTTTTTGTCAAAGATTTCAACAATTTCTTTAAATTTCTTGTAATTAAATGTTGTCTGACCGACAACCGTAACGCCGCACGTTTTCGGCAGACGCAAATTCTCTGCTTCCTCCCTGTTGACGACCACATCCACCGGACCTTTTGCCCAGCCGCAGATCCCTTTGACTTCCGGATGCGATGCATCCCCTATGATCACGATTCTTCGACCCTTGCTGCTCTCTTCCTCCACGATCCTGTGAATTTTTTTCACAAAAGGACAGGTTGCATCCACTACAGTAAGCCCCTGCTGCTCCATTTGCTCCTGAATATCACGGGAAACACCATGGGACCGAATGATTATTGTGCCTTCTATAAGATGAGAAAGCTCTTCCCGGCCACGGATGACCTGTACGCCTTTATCCGAGAGATCAGAAACCACCTGATCATTGTGAATAATGGGGCCATACGTATAAACAGGTTTCTTCCCGTTTTCTATTTCATGGTAAACCTTATCCACGGCTCTCTTGACGCCAAAACAGAAGCCGGCACTTTTTGCAACAGTCACTTTCATTGTGCTTCCCTCTGCAAACCGGACCCTGCGCCCGCTTTCTCTGCCAACTGGATGATCATGGCGACAGCCTCGTCGATCGTCATGGATGATGTGTCCACCAAAACCGCATCTTCCGCCTGTATAAGAGGGGATATTTTCCTTGTCATATCCTGACAGTCTCGCTGTATGATATCTTCCTCTATTTCTGCAAGACTCTCCATAGTACCTTTTTGTTTCAGTTCCAGATAACGGCGTTCTGCCCTGATCCGCGAACTGGCCGTCAGAAAGATTTTCAAGGGTGCATTTGGAAGCACTGCAGTGCCGATATCCCTGCCATCCATCACAACATCATTTACCTCTGCAATTTTCTGCTGCAGCGAAACCAGCTTCTTTCGAACGCTTCCGTAACCGCTCGTCCGGGAAGCCAGCATTCCGGCTTCTTCCGTGCGGATCTTTCCGGTCATATTCAGACCATTTACACAGACCTGCTGGATACCGTCTTTATAAAAGATCTCCATATTGACCGTGGCAACTGCTTTTTCAATTTCCTGTTCTGAAGACAGATCGATTCCCAGACTGTTCAGATACAGGCCCATGGCCCGATACATTGCACCGGTATCCAGATAAATGTAAGCCAGTTTTTGTGAAACAGCTTTTGCAATTGTACTTTTCCCTGCTCCCGCAGGACCATCTATTGCGATCTGAAAACTCATGTTTCTTCTCCTGTCATAGCTCGGGCAGCTGCGTAGGCTGTCGACCAGGCGATCTGAAGATTAAAGCCGCCCGTAACGCCGTCTACATCCAGGATCTCCCCGGCGAAATATAGTCCTTTTATTTTTTTAGATTCCATCGTTGCTGGATCAACATCTTTCAAATGGATGCCGCCCTGTGTGATAATGGCTTCATTGTAGCCTCGTTGCCCTGTTATTGTAAATGGCAATTTCTTTAGAACACTCACTATTTTCTGGCGTTGTTCTTTCGTGATTTCATTTCCTTTCAGATTGCCGCTGATCCCGGAAAGTTTTAAGATGACCGGCTGCATTTTTGCCGGAACCAGTTCCGGTAATATGTTTCTGAACTGTTTATTTTTTCCGTTTTCCAATTCTCGAAGAATACGTTTTTCAAGTTGTTCCTCACTTAAAGCCGGTTTTAGATCGATCGAACCCTGCAGTGGATGGGTATCTGTCAGATACCTGCCTATCATGGAACTTGCCGAAAGAACCAGCGGACCACTGATACCGAAATGGGTAAAGAGCATTTCCCCAAACCCCTGATATCTGTTCTTTTTTCCGTCCCGGACAGTTAAGGAGACATTTTTAAGAGAAAGGCCCTGCATATCGGAAATATACTGTTCTCCTGTTTCAAGCGGAACCAGTGCCGGTCTCATTTCCGTGACCCGGATTCCATGTCTTTCAGCCATTCGATGACCGGATCCATCTGAGCCGGTCGTTTTGTAAGATAATCCGCCTGTTGCAAGCAGCACGGCATCACCATAAACCTTTTTGCCGTCGAAAAGCAGGATTCCGCATGCAGATCTTCCTGAAGGATCCGATCCGGGTCCTGTAAGGATCTCCCTTACGTGTGTGTTTAGATGGATCATAACACCAAGTTCACGGCATCTTCTTTCCAAAGCCCTTGTAATATCCGAAGAATGATCTGAAAGAGGAAAAGCACGGTTACCCCGCTCCACTTTTGTCCGTACACCGATAGATTCGATCCATTCCACTGTCTGTTGGTTTGTAAAGCCATAAAATGCGCTGTAAAGAAACTTTGGATTAGAAACGATCGAATCGAAAAGTTCCTCCATACCACAGCAGTTTGTAAAATTACAGCGTCCCTTCCCTGTGATAAAGAGTTTTTTCCCCAGCTTCTCATTATGTTCGAACAGCTCTACCTGTGCCCCTCGTTCTGCTGCAAATACAGCAGCAGCACATCCTGCAGCACCTCCGCCTATGATCAATATTTTTTTCATAAATTCAAACCATTTTCCTCCGGGTCATCATCAAAAAGATTCATTTCATCCGAGCCGTATACCTGATAATCTGCCCAGATCCTGTCCAGTTCATCCAGATTACGTATCACCTGATCTTTCAGCTCCATGCACAGAGCAATGATCAGTGCATTGATCAGGCTGATTGCCGCTGTTTGAGAGTCCAGGATCGTCCCCGTTCCGCTTTCTGCAATCAGATTGCAGGAAGAATAGAGATTGACCGGGGAATGGATACTGTCTGTTAGCGTGATAACGCCTGCTTTTCTTTCGTTGGCAAATTCCAGTGCCTTCAGGGTGCGCATAGAATATCTTGGAAAACTGATCCCGATGATCACATCCTTTTCTCCAATACGCAGAAGCTGCTCAAAGATCTCACTGGCATTGTTTGTGTTTACCACATGAACTCGCGGGAAAATCTGCTTCAGATAAAAGCCGAGGAATTCCGCAGACGGCGCACAACTGCGTATTCCCATCACATAAATCTCATTTGCAGAGATCAGGGAATCGATCGCAAGAGAAAAGGCTTCTCTGTCTATCTTTTCCAGCGTTCTCTGCAAACGATCGCAATCCCGAAGCAGAACAGTCTCAAGGATCTGTGACCTGTTCATTGTTTCATAAGCAGGTTCCTGATCTTTTACGGAATGCAATTCTTTTACAAGGATATCACCCAGCGCTTTTTTAAAATCCGAATAGCTTTCATATCCGATACGCGCTGACAGCCGCAAGACCGTAGATTCGCTTACACCAACCTTCTCTGCCAGAGCAGCGGCTGTCATAAAAGACGCTTCTTCATAATGCGCTTTCAAATATTCAGATAACTTTTTCTGGCCCTTACTAAAGGCCGTCTCATTCTGACTGAGCCGAAGCAGCAGGCTGATACTTTGCTCCATAATTTCCTTTCAAAGAAACGGGGAGCATTTATAAAGATAACGCTCCCCGCAGTTTTACAGTTATTTCTGAACAATATTTACGATTTTTCCGGGTACATAGATCTCTTTGACGATCGTACCGGTAAGTTTACCTGCAACAGCTTCTTTTCCGCGTTTCAGCACTTCCTCTTTACTGATATCGGCAGGTACTTTAATAACCGTCTTTGTCTTACCGTTAATCTGAACAGGAATATCGATCTCATTTTCTTTGGTCAGAGCTTCTTCATAAGTCGGCCACTCTGCATGGAAGATCGTCTCCTCATGTCCGTAAATCTGCCATATCTCCTCTGCAATATGAGGTGCAAAAGGCGCAAGCAGTCTTGTAAAGGTCTCAATTGTCTCACAATCGATACCGCCATTTTGTCTGGAAACCTCGAGGAATTTGTTATTGTATTCCATGAAAGCAGAAATCACAGTATTCAAGCTGAAGCTTTCCAGTCTTGATGTAATATCCCTTACCAGACAATTGCGCAGGCGAACCATTTCGGAAGTGGCTTTTATGCCTGCTTCTTTGGAATCCATCGCAAGTGTCCAGTATCTGCGCAGGAAACGATTAACACCGTCAATTCCACGGTCATCCCACTCTGCATCCAACTCCGGCGGGCCAACAAACAGCTCATACATCCTGAGGGAATCACAGCCGTAATCGCGGACAAGATCATCGGGAGAGACAACATTCCCCTTGGATTTGCTCATCTTGATCCCATTCTTACCAGTGATCATACCCTGATTGAAAAGTTTGGTGAAAGGTTCATCGAAATCAACCACGCCAATATCATACAGGAACTTGGTATAAAATCTTGAATAAAGAAGATGCAGCACAGCATGCTCAACACCGCCGATATACATGTCTACCGGCAGATATTGATCCGCCTTTTCTCTGGAAACCAGCTCATTATTGTTCTTATTGTCTACATAGCGCAGGAAATACCAGGAAGAACCTGCCCACTGGGGCATGGTATTGGTCTCTCGTTTTGCATCTGCACCACAGGCCGGACATTTACAATTAACCCAGTCGTCGATCGCAGCCAAAGGAGACTCGCCGGTTCCTGTAGGCTGGTAACTCTCTACATCAGGCAGGCGAAGCGGAAGCTCTTCTTCAGGAACCGCCACATTGCCGCACTTGGGACAGTGAACGATTGGGATCGGTTCTCCCCAATATCTCTGACGGGAGAATACCCAGTCACGAAGCTTGAAGTTTACTGTTTTCTTGCCCAATCCTCTTGCTTCGATCATAGCAGGTGCTTCTTTTTTCAGCACAGCAGACTCCATGCCGTTCCATTCGCCGGAATTGATCATGGTTCCGGAAGCCTCAGTATAAGCTTCCTGCATATTCTCAATCTCTTTTCCGTCTTTGGCAATAACCTGGATGATCGGCAGATCAAATTTTTTCGCAAATTCAAAATCCCTGTCATCGTGGGCTGGCACACACATGATCGCACCGGTACCGTAATCTGCTAATACATAATCAGAAAGCCAGATCGGTACTTTTGCACCATTCAGGGGGTTGATCGCATAGCTTCCGGTAAATACACCGGTCTTTTCCTTCGCCTGCATACGGTCTACATTAGACTTCATGGAAGCGTCAAGAATGTACTGATCTACAGCTGCTCTGGTCTCATCAGTAGCAAGTCCGGCAGCAAGTGCATGTTCGGGAGAAAGCACCATAAAGGTTGCGCCGTAAAGCGTATCCGGTCTGGTTGTATATACAGTGATCTTATCATCCCTGCCTTCAATAGCGAAATCCACTTCCGCACCATAAGACTTACCGATCCAGTCTGTCTGCATTTTCTTTACTTTTTCAGGCCAGTCCAGTTTATCAAGATCGTTCAGTAGTCTATCAGCATATTTTGTGATGCGCAGCATCCACTGACGAAGGTTCTTTTTAGTCACTTCAGCACCACAGCGCTCACATTTACCGTTGACAACCTCCTCGTTAGCCAGACCAGTTTTACAGGAAGGACACCAGTTGATCGGGAATTCTTTCTCGTAAGCAAGACCGTTTTTAAACATCTGAACAAAGATCCACTGTGTCCATTTGTAGAAAGCGGGATCTGTAGTATTTACTTCCATATCCCAATCGTAGATCGCCGCGATATCATTAATCTGTTTTTTAATATTTGCCACATTTTCAGCAGTCGATTTTGCAGGATGAACCCCCATCTTGATGGCATAATTTTCAGCCGGAAGTCCAAAGGCATCCCAGCCCATCGGGTGGATGATATAGTGTCCCTGCATAAGTTTATAACGACTCCAGACATCAGAGATCACATATCCTCTCCAGTGACCGACATGAAGACCGTTTCCGGAGGGATATGGGAACATATCCAGGCAATAATATTTTGGCTTTTTGCCGTCATTTACATTAATAGGATTTTTCTCCCAGTTCTCACGCCATTTTTTTTCAATCAGGCGATGGTTAAAAGGTGCTGCCATTACACTTCCTCCTCGTAGCAAATTGAATTCATTATATTCATAATGTTGTAAGCATGCACAAGGCCCTTTTCAGGGCAAAATATACCATTCATCATTATAGTTAGCACAGTTGCTTCTGTCAAGAAATGACTTTGCACATGCGTTTTTCTTATCAAATCAGATTCAGCGTATGATAAAAGGCTGCCGCATTTTTTTGCGACAGCCTCCTGTAATGCCTATTTTATTGTCCAAACGAATGCGCTCAGATCAAACGAAAGATTCCTTGCTTTTACAGAAATCATTCATCAATCTGTGTGATCTGGCTTGCTCTAGCCTCAATCTCTTTCTGCTGAACGTCTGACGGAGCCTGCTCATAACGCGCAAACTCATAAGAGTAGTTACCTGCACCACCGGTCATGGAACGAAGTACTGTATTGTATCCATAAAGCTCAAGCTCCGGTACCTCGGCCTCCACTACTGTGTTGCCCTTCTTTTCCGGATTCATTCCAAGAACACGGCCACGACGCTTATTCAGATCTCCCATAACATCACCGGTAAATTTATCCGGAACAGTTACTTTTACATTCATAATGGGCTCCATCAGTACAGGGCCGGCCTCCATAAAGCCTTTCTTGAATGCCATACAGGTAGCGGTTTTAAATGCCATCTCAGAAGAATCTACCGGATGATAAGAACCATCATACAGAGTCGCCTTTACACCAACTACGGGATATGCCGCAAGCGGTCCGGACTGAACGGAATCCTGCAGGCCTTTCTCAACAGCCGGGAAATAGTTTTTCGGAACCGCACCGCCAACAACTTCCTCGGCGAATACAAATCCGCTCTCCATGTCACCGCTGGGCTCAAAACGCATTTTGACATGACCGTACTGTCCATGTCCACCGGACTGTTTCTTATATTTGGAATCCACGTCTGAATTCTTGCGGATCGTCTCTCGGAAGGCTACCTTCGGTTTGGAAAGTTCGACTTCTACTTTGTATCGCTCAAGCAATTTGCTTACAATAATATCGATATGCTGATCGCCGATACCATAGATCAGAGTCTGTCTGTTTGCAGAATCGTTTACAACCTTCATGGTAAGATCTTCCTGCATCATCTTCTGGAAAGCCTGAGAGATCTTATCAACATCGCCCTTATTCTTAGGATTGTAGCGTTTGGAAGTATATGGTCTGGAAAGCTTAGCTGCACTGTATGTAACCGGGTGCGCTTTTGTTGCAAGAGTATCTCCGGTCTTAACATCGTTTAATTTTGCGATCGCACCGATATCACCTGCATGAAGTTCTGAGATCTCGATCGGTTTGGAACCCTGCATGATATAAAGCTTGTTCAGTTTCTGATCGGAATCCTGATCTACATCGTAAAGAACATCGTCGCTCTTGATAACGCCGGAGCATACTTTGATCAATGAATATTTTCCGATAAAGGGATCTACGATGGTCTTAAATACGGTCGCAGATTTTGCTTTCTGGAAATCGTAATTTGCATTGAAAGCTGCATTGTTATTTTTATCAAGACCAACCTTCTCACGTTTGGCTGGGTTCGGGAAATAAGCAACGATGTCATTCAGAAGGATTCGGATTCCTTGAAGATTAACAGGTGCACCCATACATACCGGAACGATGCTTCCATCAGCAACGTTAGCCTCAACTGCTGCTGCGATCTCTTCAACGGAGAATTCTTCGCCACTGAAATAACGATCCATGAAATCCTCGCTGGTCTCAGCAACAGACTCCATCAGCTCATCCCTGTACTGCTCCAAATAAGGTCTGGAATAATCCGGAATATCGCACTCTACTCTCTTGTCTTTGTCTGTGTATCTGCGGGCTTTGTTCTGGATAATGTTGATATAACCAACGAACTTCTCGTCCTCACGGATCGGCATATGCAGCGGAGCGATTTTCTTTCCGTAAAGTTCTACCAGATCATCAACAACTTTTTTGTAACTTACATTGTCGATATCCATATCCGTAACAAAGATCATACGGGGCAGATTAAAACGCTCACAGAGCTCCCATGCCTTCTGGGTACCTACCTGTACGCCTGACTTACCGGAAACAACAATGACAGCTGCGTCTGCTGCAGAGGCAGCTTCTTCTGCCTCGCCGACAAAATCGAAGAAGCCCGGTGTATCGAGAATGTTAACTTTGCATCCGTTCCATTCTACCGGAACAACTGATGTTGAAATTGAAAATTTTCTCTTGATCTCTTCCTTATCGAAATCGCTGACTGTATTGCCATCTGTTACTTTTCCGAGACGGTTGGTAATACCTGTAAGATATGCCATAGCTTCTACCAGAGTAGTTTTTCCTGCTCCGCCATGACCTAAAAGTACAACGTTGCGAATCTTGTCTGTTCTATAGACCTGCATAAATAAAGCACCTCCAAATAAGTTTCTGACCGACGAACTTACGGATTTCCCGCTCATATCATCGCACGATATGTACTATTTTACTAAATTAACATGAATATAGCAAGATATTTTACACATTTAGTCAAATTTATACAATTTATCGCTTTAAAGTGTAATAGTATTGACATTTATTTTTCAGAAAGATAAAATGACGTATGAAAAATACCAGGAGGGCTTTCAATATGGATAACCTGAAAATCGGCTTTATCGGGCTCGGTCTGATCGGCGGGTCAATTGCCAGATCGATCAAAAAATTCTATCCGAACTATATCTTAGGTGCCTATTCCCGTACTCGATCTGCCTGCGAAATGGCAAAGAGCGACAAAGTGATCGATATCATCTGCACTTCTGAAGACCCTTTTTTCGGAACATGCGACTTTATTTTTCTTTGTGCCCCGGTCCAGACAAATATTGCTTATCTCACATTTATGAAAAAGATCATGAAGCCGGACTGTATCCTGACTGATGTTGGCAGTGTGAAAGGAGATATTCACGAAGCAGTCAGGCAATGTGATCTGGAAGATCATTTCATTGGCGGGCATCCAATGGCCGGTACGGAAAAAACAGGTTATGCAAATTCCACGGATTATATGGTCGAAAACGCTTACTATTTTATCACTCCATCATCGAAGACCGGCGATGAACAGGTAAGACGTTATGCAGAACTTCTTAGTGCCATTGGTTCTGTTCCTCTTATCATGACACCGGAAGAACATGACTTTATCGTTGCCGGGATCAGTCATCTGCCGCAGCTTGTGGCATCGTCACTGGTAAATACAGTAGCAGGGATCGACACAGAAAACGAAGAAATGAAGCTGGTTGCTGCCGGAGGTTTCAAAGATATCACAAGGATTGCTTCCTCCTCTGCTGTTATGTGGCAGCATATTTGTCAGACAAACCGCAAAAAAATCCTTCAGGTTTTAGATCGATTTTCGCTGGAACTTAAACATGTACGAAGTCTGGTTGACACGCAGGATTCAGAAGGTCTGATCCGGATGTTCCAGTCTGCCAAGGATTACAGAGACTCTCTGATTGACAATAAGTACAGTCCTACGATGAAACAATATGTTTTGTATTGTGACATTTATGATCAGCCGGGTGGAATCGCCGCGATCACAACTGCTCTTTACGAAGGTCATATCAACATTAAAAACATCGGTATCCTGCATAACAGAGAATTTGAAGAAGGTGTTATCAGGCTTGAATTTTATGATGATAAAGCTTTTTCTCTCGCGTACCAGTATCTGACAAAGCATGGTTTTGTTGTCAGAAAAAGAAGCTGATCATTCATCTGATCAAGAAAGGATCTACAATGGATTTTTATAAATGCATTACACCGCTCAAAGGAGAATTGACTGTTCCCGGAGATAAATCCATTTCTCACAGAGCAGTCATGTTTGGAGCACTCTCAGAAGGGACAACTGAGATCACACATTTTCTGCAGGGAGCCGACTGCCTCTCTACGATAGACTGCTTTCGAAAATGCGGTATAAAAATTGATATCACTCCTGACAAGATTCTTGTGCAGGGCAAAGGACTTCACGGCCTCAACGCACCGGTTTCTGAACTGGACTGTGGAAACAGCGGAACAACCACACGTCTGATCTCCGGCATTTTATGTGGGCAGCCTTTTTCCAGCATACTTACTGGAGATGCATCGATCCAGACACGTCCTATGGGCCGGATTATGAAACCATTGAATCTTATGGGAGCCGATATCCATAGTGTACACGGGAATAACTGCGCACCGCTTCGGATCAACGGCACCCGTCTACATGGAATTTCCTACCGGTCTCCTGTTGCTTCAGCCCAGGTAAAATCCTGCATCCTGCTGGCCGGCCTGTATGCAGATTCTGAAACTAGGGTAACTGAGCCTTATCTTTCCAGAAATCATACAGAGCTCATGCTTTCAAGTCTTGGCGCTGACATCCTTTCCGATGGAAATACGGTTACGATCAAACCTGAACCCGTACTTCACGCTATAGAGATCGCGGTACCCGGCGATATTTCTTCAGCAGCTTATTTTATCTGTGCCGCTTTGATCGTTCCCGGTTCGGAGATTTTCTTAAAACAAGTAGGCATCAACGACACCAGAGCAGGAATTCTTGAGGTCTTAACAGCCATGGGAGCTGATATCACGATAGCAAATATGACTGAACAGGGCGGCGAACGCACTGCAGATCTACTGGTACGTTCTTCTTCTCTGCATGGTACAGTGATAGAGGGATCACTGATTCCCCGCCTGATCGATGAAATTCCTGTCATTGCCGTGCTTGCTGCCTTTGCGGACGGTACTACCGTGATCCGCAACGCAGAAGAACTCAAAGTAAAAGAATCGAATCGTCTGGATATTATGGTGGAATCTTTACGCGCTATGGGAGCTGATATCGAGGGAACGGACGATGGAATGATCATCCACGGGGGAAAATCCTTACACGGTGCTGTGATTGACAGTCATCTTGACCACCGGATCGCCATGTCATTCGCAATTGCCGCATTAGGAGCCGATGGCATCACTACGATCAACCGTGCTGATTGTGTAGATATCTCTTATCCTGCCTTTTACCGGGATCTGGCAAAATTGCAGGGAAAAAGAACATAAATAAATGAATGATAATATGAATTGAAGTTAAAAAACGCCTGTAACTCCCCGGGCTCATTTCTGCCGATGGGAGTACACAGGACAAAGGGACGCTCCTTCGGACAGAAGGAACGTCCCTGAAATTTACAGCGCTTTTTTATTTGCTTTCACCATTTCTGTCAGCTTCGGCACGATCTTGTTCAGATCGCCAACAATACCGTAATCTGCGATATCGAAGATCGGAGCTGTCTCATCTTTATTGATGGCAATGATCAGGTCGGACTCTTCCATACCTGCTGCATGCTGGATGGCACCGGAGATACCGATTGCGAAATAAACCTGCGGACGTACAGTCTTTCCTGTCTGACCTACCTGCAGATCTTTCGGCTTCCAGCCTGCATCTACAACTGCACGAGAGCAGGAAACCTCACCACCGATCGCTGCTGCAAGGTCCTCAAGGATCTTGAAGTTCTCGGGACTTCCGACACCACGGCCGCCGGATACAAGGATCTTGGCATCCATGATATCAACAGTCTCATTAACAGCTTTCACAATGTCAAGGATCTCAACATATTTGTTATCCGGTGTAAATCCGGGATTGTACTCCTCAACAACAGCCTTTGCACCCTGGATAGGATCGATTTTCTGCATAACGCCGGGGCGAACAGTTGCCATCTGCGGACGGTTGTTCGGGCAGGCGATGGTAGCGATCGTATTGCCGCCGAAAGCCGGACGAGTCATGAGCAGCTGATTATGTTTCTGTTCCTGACCTTCCTTTGCAACAAGCGGGAAATCGCCAATATTCAGAACGGTACAGTCTGCTGTAAGGCCTGTAGCAACACGAGCGGAAACTCTCGGGCCGAGGTCACGACCGATCGCTGTAGCGCCAACCAGCATGATCTCAGGTTTATATTTGTTGATAACAGATGCAAGAGCATGTGTGTAGGGCTCCGTTCTATAGTCCTTCAGTTCAGGATCATCAACAAGGATAACTCTGTCTGCGCCATAAGCTGCAAGCTCATCTGCAAGATCCTTTACCTGATAACCGATCAGAACAGCGGTAACTTCTTCGTTCAGATCCTTTGCAAGATCTTTTGCCTTACCCAGCAGTTCAAGAGCAATGCCGCTCACCTGATTGTCAACCTGCTGCGCAAAGACATATACGCCTTTATATTCTTCCAAATTCATCCTATTCACCACCTTAATTAAATGATATGCTTCTCAAGCAGTTTTTCTGTAATATAGTTAGCTGCTTCTTCACCATCAAGAGTCTCCTTTACGCCGGCACCTTTACGAACCTTGTCAGATGCTTTGGCAATCTTTGTCGGAGAACCCTTCAGTCCGATGTTCGCATCATCCAGATCCTTCAGATCTGCTCTGCCCCATGTGGTGATCTCAGCCTCACAGGCCTCGAAAATACCGCCGGGCGTCATATATCTGGGCTCATTCAGCTCAGACAGTGCGGTGATCAGGCACGGCATTTTTGCTTTCAGTACATGATATCTGTCATCATAGAGACGCTCAACAATAACAGAATCTCCATCAATCTTAATATCCTGTGCATAAGAAATGACCGGAAGACCAAGATGTTCGGAAATCTGTGGTCCAACCTGAGCAGTATCACCATCGATCGCCTGACGGCCGGTGATGATCAGATCATATTCAAGATTACGGATTCCTGCTGCGATCGTTTGAGATGTAGCCCATGTATCAGCTCCACCAAGTACACGGTCAGTGATCAGGATAGCTTTGTCGGCACCCATAGCAAGTGCTTCACGAAGAACGTCTGTAGCCTTCGGAAGGCCCATGGTTACAACAGTAACTTCAGCGCCGTACTGGTCTTTTAATCTAAGAGCAGCCTCAAGACCTGCTTTGTCATCCGGATTCATGATAGCAAGCATAGCTGCACGGTTCAATGTACCATCAGGGTTAAACGCAACGCCGCCCTTGGTATCCGGTACCTGTTTTACACAAACAACAATTTTCACGGTTCCATCCTCCTGTTATTTCAATAAGCTGCCGGAAATGACCATACGCTGAACCTCTGAAGTTCCTTCGTAGATCTCGGTAATCTTAGCATCACGCATCATACGCTCTACATCATACTCTCTGATGTAGCCGTAACCACCAAACAGCTGGACTGCTTTCGTAGTAATTGCCATAGCTGCTTCTGATGCATAGAGTTTTGCCATAGCTGCCTCTACACTGTATACCTTCTGGGTATCTTTAGCCTTAGCTGCTCTGTAAACCATAAGCTGTGCTGCCTGCGCTCTTGTAGCCATATCAGCAAGCTGGAACTGCGTATTCTGGAACTGTGCGATCGTTCTGCCGAACTGTTTTCTCTCTTTTACATAAGCGATCGTTCTGTCTACAGCGCCCTCAGCAAGACCGAGTGCCTGTGCAGCGATACCGATACGTCCGCCGTCCAGTGTATGCATGGCAATGTTGAAGCCTTTGCCTTTCTGACCAAGAAGATTTTCTTTCGGGATGCGGCAGTCTGTAAAGATCAGCTCATATGTGGAAGAAGCACGGATACCCATCTTCTTCTCTTTGGTTCCGAATGTAAATCCAGGTGTTCCTTTCTCAACGATAAATGCGGAGATCTCTTTCTGCATACGGCCGCGTTTTTCAACTGTACCTGTAACAGCGATCACAACATATACGTCTGCTTCTTTACCATTGGTGATGAAGCATTTGGATCCGTTAAGAACCCACTCGTCTCCATCCAGTACAGCCTTGGTCTGCTGTCCCTGCGCGTCTGTTCCTGCCATAGGCTCGGTAAGACCGAAAGCGCCGATCCACTCGCCTTTTGCAAGCTTCGGAACATATTTCTGTTTCTGCTCTTCTGTACCGTAAGTAAGAATAGGATCTACACAAAGAGATGTATGTGCGGAAATGATAACAGCTGTAGTACCGCATACTTTTGCAAGTTCCTCTACACACATAGCGTATGTAAGGATATCGCAGCCCTGTCCGCCATACTCCTTCGGTACGGGGATTCCGAAGAATCCAAATCTCGCCATCTTTTCACAGGTCTCTCTGGGGAATCTTTCTTCCTCATCGATCTCCTGCGCGATCGGCTTCACTTCGTTCTCGGCGAACTCTTTAAAAAGAGAACGCGCCATCTCATGCTTTTTGTCAAGTGTGAAATCCATGGTATTTCCTCCGTTTTTATTTCTTGGTGTAATCATAGAATCCTATGCCTGTCTTACGTCCAAGCTTGCCGCCACGCACCATTTTGCGAAGAAGCGGATGCGGTCTGTACTTGGGATCTCCGGTTTCATGGAAAAGAACTTCCATTATAGCAAGGCAAACATCAAGTCCGACCAGATCACCGACCTCCAGCGGTCCCATCGGATGATTTGCACCAAGTTTCATAGCTGTGTCAATATCCTCTACTGAAGCGACCCCATCAGCATAAATGCCGATTCCTTCATTGATCATAGGAATCAGAATGCGATTAACAACAAAGCCGGGGCCCTCGTTTACTTCAACTGGGACCTTTCCGATCTCTTCACAGATCTTCATGATCTTCTCAACAGCCTCATGAGGTGTATTCAGTCCGGCTGTAACCTCAACCAGTTTCATAACAGGTGCGGGGTTAAAGAAATGCATGCCGACAACGGGACGGTCAATACCGTTTCCAATTTCTGTAATAGAAAGGGAAGAAGTATTTGTTGCAAAAATACAGCTTTCTTTAGCGATTCCTTCCAACTCTTTGAATGTCTGTTTTTTAATGTCCATCACTTCAAGAGCCGCTTCAACGATCAGATCACAGTCTGTACAGATATCTTTGACACCTGTAGTGATCTTAGCAAGGATCGCATCACAGTCTTCCTGTGACATTTTACCTTTTGCAACTCTTTTTCCAAGTGCTGCCGCGATCTTATTTTTTCCGTTTGCAGCGAATTCATTGTTGATATCGCAAAGACATACCTCATAACCTTCTATCTGGGCAAAAGCCTGAGCGATTCCGGATCCCATTGTTCCGGCACCAATAACTCCTACTTTCATATTATCCTCCTTATGAGTTACCAAATCACAGGTTCTGCTATAGGGAAATGCCGACCCATGCAGCATTTCCCTATCATTGTTAAATGCATATATCGAATCATTATACGAACTTAAAGAGATTATTTGTTAAGGAATGTTTTTTCTTTTCTCTTCTCCATGAAAGCGCCCATGCCTTCCTTCTGATCGTATGTCTCGAAGCAGTCACCAAACAGAGCAGCTTCAACTTCGATCGCTTTATCCATATCTACCTGAAGGCCATCGTTAACAGCTTTCTTAGAATTGCGAACAGCAATGGGAGCATTTGCAGCAATGTAAGAAGCAAGCTTCTTAGCATTTGCCATAAGTTCTTCGATCGGATATACATGATTCACAAGGCCGATACGAAGTGCTTCCGGCGCTTTGATATTTTTTGCTGTATAAAGCATTTCCTTAGCCATTCCCGGGCTTACCAGTCTTGCCAGTCTCTGCGTACCGCCAAAACCGGCTGTAATACCAAGACCTACCTCAGGCTGACCGAAAACTGCATTTTCGGAAGCGATACGGAAATCACATGCCATAGCCAGCTCACAGCCGCCGCCAAGTGCATATCCGTTTACTGCTGCAATAACCGGGATCGGGAAAGTTTCGATCTTGCGGAAGATTCTGTTTCCGTTTCGTCCCCATGCAACACCCTGCTCTTTTGTCAGAGTGCTCTGTTCTACGATATCAGCGCCGGCAACAAAAGACTTCTCACCTGCACCTGTGATGATCAAAGCACGTACTGTATTTACATCGACAGCATCGAGTGTTTCATCCAGTTCGCGAAGAACTGTGCTTGTAAGTGCATTCAGAGCCTTCGGTCTGTCGATTGTGATAACTGCGATTGCGCCTTCCACTTCATACTTGATAAATTCCATGTTGTTCTCCCTTCCGGGGATCTTTGCGATCCGCCTGTACGTGTTTTAATGATTAATCTTCTCTTTCTACAACTGTTGCACAGCCCATACCACCGCCGATGCAAAGTGTTGCAAGACCTTTTTTAGCTCCGGACTTCTGCATTTCATGAAGCAAAGTAACAAGGATTCTCGCTCCGGATGCTCCAACCGGATGACCGAGCGCGATCGCTCCTCCATTTACATTGACTTTACTCATATCGAACTCCAGATCATGTGCTACTGCAAGAGACTGAGCGGCAAATGCTTCGTTTGCCTCGATCAGATCCATATCTGCCACAGAAAGTCCTGTTTTCTTCATAACTTTTCTGACTGCCGCAACCGGTCCGACACCCATGATAGACGGATCTACACCGCCGAGTGCTCCACCGATCCAGGTCGCCATAGGCTTAACGCCGAGTTCTTTTGCCTTTTCCTCGCTCATTACGACGATCGCTGCAGCACCATCGTTAATGCTTGAGGCATTTGCTGCTGTTACAACACCATCTTTTTTGAAGGCCGGACGAAGTCTTGCAATACTCTCAGCTGTAGTACCGGGACGCGGTCCTTCATCAGTATCAACCATAACAGTCTCTTTTTTCTTTTTCACTTCCACAGGAACGATCTCATCTTTAAATCTTCCGGATTCAATCGCTGCACATGCCTTCTGCTGGCTTTTTGCAGAAAATTCATCCAGCATTTCACGTGTCAGTCCCCACTGCTCTGCTACATTCTCTGCAGTGATTCCCATATGATAATCATTAAATGCATCCCAAAGCGCATCATTAACCATAGTATCGATCATGGTTGCATTTCCCATACGATATCCATAACGGCCTTTCATAACAGCATAGGGACCCTGAGACATGTTTTCCATACCGCCGGCTACAACAATATCTGCCTCACCGGACTGGATCATAGCCGCTGCCATATTGACACAGTTCAGACCGGAACCACAGACAACATTGATCGTTACAGCCGGAGTCTCTACCGGGAGACCGGCCTTAATGGATGCCTGTCTGGCAACATTCTGTCCAAGCCCCGCCTGGATAACGCAGCCCATGTAGACCAGATCAACCTGATCAGCGGGTACGCCGGCTCTTTTCAAAGCCTCTTTGATAACGATCGATCCCATCTCCGCTGCCGGAACCGAGCTGAGCTGTCCGCCCATGCTGCCGATCGCAGTTCTGCAAGCACCTGCTAAAACTACTTTCTTCATACATTTCCTCCTAAAATATTGTTCATAATTTAAGAATAACCGTTATTTTAACTATACTACCTGGGCATGTCATTGTCAAATATTTATCAATGCTTATTTGTAACTTTTTGCAAGTTCTTCAGCAAGTGCATCAATCTGCGCCCTGGACGCAGCGCTGAGTGCGGATTTCAGGGTAACTTTATTTTCAGCAAATGTGATATCCTTCGATTTCTCAAATTCTGCCATCATGACTTTTCCTGCAGTAGCTGCCCAGCTGCCGTTTTCCATGATCGCGATACGGCGGTTCTGATAGTTTCTTTCTGTCAGATGATCGATGAAGCTCTTCATAAAGGGGAACATATCTCCGTTGTATGTAACCGAAGCCAGAACGATCGTATCATAACGGAATGCATCCTCGACACATTCTGCCATATCCGTACGGGCAAGATCAAAAGATTTAACCTTCGGTACGCCGGCCTCTGCGAGTTTCTGCTCCAGAAGTTCTGCCGCCTCTTTGGTATGACCGTATACCGATGCATAATAGATCATAACACCCTGATCTTCCGGTCTGTAGGATGACCAGATATCATATTTTTCAAGATAATAACCAAGATTTTCTTTCAGGACCGGTCCGTGAAGCGGGCAGATGACAGCAATGTCAAGACCGGCTGCTTTTTTCAGAACGCTCTGAACCTGTTTTCCGTATTTTCCGACAATCCCGATATAATACCTTCTTGCTTCACATGCCCAGTCTTCTTCCACATCGAGAGCACCGAACTTTCCGAAACCGTCTGCGGCAAAAAGAACTTTGTCTGTGGATTCATATGTCATCATAACTTCAGGCCAGTGAACCATAGGAGCAAAAACAAAGGTGAGTGTATGAGCACCAAGATTCAGTGTATCGCCTTCTTTCACTTCGATCTTTTTCTGAATTGTAAGATTGGGGAAAAACTGTCCAATCAGTACAAAGATTTTCTGATTCGCAACGACAGTCACATCCGGATAAACATTGACAAAAGCCTCGATTGAACCTGCATGATCCGGCTCCATATGCTGAACAACAAGATAATCCGGTGTCTTTCCGGCAAGCGCTTCTTTTACATTTCCGAGCCATTCCTCTGTTTTATGCTGATCTACTGTATCCATAACTGCCGTTTTACTGTCTGCGATCACATAGGAATTGTAAGCCATTCCGTTGGGAACAACATATTGACCCTCAAACAGATCAACATCGTGATCATTAACACCTACGTAAATAATGGAATCTGTTACCTGATTGATCATAAATTTGCCTCCTCAAATAAAATTTATCATATATAAAATTATGGATCCAAAAGGTGAATCGTGTCACCTTCGCTTCATACAGTATGATCCATATTTTGAAACACAGCACCTATATATCAAGGATTTGCTTCCTGATATCTTGCAATCGCACCAACCGTCTGCTCATAATCGGCTATCACTTCCGGAAACATGCCTGCAGCCCCTTCAAGGTCTCCCGCACGAAGAAACTCTGTCATTTCCGAGCTGGATCTCTGCAGTTTAGAAAGACTCAGGTTTGCCGCCACACCTTTTAAAGTATGAGCCGCACGAAACGCGGTTTCACAATCTTTTGCTGCCATTGCTGTTTTCAGTTCCTCAAAACTGGTATCCTTGGGAAATTTCAAAACAAAACGAGCGATCCTGTCATCCTTCATAAATCTGGTGAGGATTTCATCATAATTGCCTTCCATTTCCGCATAACATTCTTTGATCGTCATCAGAATTCTCCTTTCGTTTGATTAAAGTTTCAATAAAGCTTTTTTCAGGTTTTATTAAAGTATGATCATTGCATCTCCAAAACTGAAGAATCGATATTGCTCTTTTACCGCTTCCTCATATGCTTTCAGGACATGCTCCTTCCCGGCAAAGGCCGATACCAGCATGATCAGGGTCGATTCCGGCAGATGGAAATTAGTGATCAGTCCATCCAGAACCTTAAACTGATATCCCGGATAAATAAATATATCCGTCCATCCGCTGCCGGAAATGATTCTTCCATCTTCTGAAGAAGAAGACTCGAGTGTCCTGCAGCTTGTTGTCCCGACAGCGATCACCCGACCGCCTTCCCTTTTAGTGCGGTTTATGATCTCTGCCTGATCTTCTTCTATCCTGTAATATTCCGAATGCATATGATGCTCCAGAACATTGTCCACTTTTACCGGGCGAAACGTTCCGAGTCCGACATGTAAAGTAATATGTACAATGGAAACGCCCATTGCCTCAACCTGGTCAAGCAGCTCTTTTGTAAAATGAAGCCCGGCTGTAGGTGCCGCAGCAGAACCATCATGTTTTGCATAAACAGTCTGGTATCTGTTCTTATCCTGAAGTTTATGTGTGATGTACGGCGGAAGAGGCATTTCCCCTAATTGGTCGAGGATTTCTTCAAAGATTCCTTGATATTCAAATCGAATCAGCCGATTGCCATCCTCTACCACTTCCAGGATCTCGCCGCAAAGAAGCCCGTCCCCAAAGATGATCCGGCTGCCGGGCCGACACTTTTTGCCTGGTCTGACCAGGACTTCCCAAATATCCTTGTCTCTGCGTTTTAAAAGGAGGATCTCAACCATGCCACCGGTCTCTGCCCTCTTTCCGAACAGTCTTGCAGGAATCACTTTGGTATCATTTATGACCAGACAGTCTCCCGCCTTAAGATACGAAAGAATATCTTTGAAATGCCTGTGCGCAACCGCACCCGTTTTCCGGTCCAGATGCATCAGCCTCGATGCACTTCTGTCCGTCAGCGGATCCTGTGCGATAAGCGACTCAGGCAGATCATAATAAAAATCACTTGTTTTCATAGAACAGACCGCCTCAACCTCTCAGCTCGATCTTCATACCGGACAGACCATTCAGAATCTTCTTCATGGCAGCTGTCACATCCTGTTCTTCGAGTGTTTTTTCTTTTGAACGGAAGGTCAGTGTATAAGCCATGGATTTAAAGCCACTCTTGATCTGACTTCCCTCGTAAAGATCAAACAGATTGCAGTCCTCAAGAATCTTACCGCCTCTCTGATTGATCATAGCCTCGATATCGGCAGCAGGGATCTCCTTAGGCACAACCATGGAGATATCTCTTATGACAGCAGGGAATCTGGCTACACCTTGATATTTTTTATCAAAGGTCGCAAAGTCCATAATATTCTTCATATCAATAACCGCTACATATGCACGACTGCCGATTCCATAGGTGTCGGCAACAAGCGGATGGACTTCACCAAGGTAGCCGAGTGTTTCTTTTTTATAAATAATTTCCGCCTGACGTCCCGGATGCAGGAAAGGCTTACCTGCTTTTCCATTGTAAGAGGGGCGCTCCTTCAGGCCAATCTGATCAAGGAATTCTTCAACGATCCCCTTCATATCAAAGAAATCGCCTTCTCCGTACATACCGAGTGTGAACATCATCCGTTCTTCCGGAAGTTCCGTCAGCGGAAGGCTCTTCGGAATGTAAACATTCCCCAGTTCATAAAGTCTTACATCTTTATTTCTTCTGTTATAATTGGTTGCCAGTGAAGTCAGCATACCGTTCAGGGAGATCGTACGCATGATGGAAAAATCTTCACCTAGCGGATTAGAGATCTTAATGGCATTGCGCAGCGGATCGTCAGCCGGGATCATCAGCTTATCAAAAACCTTAGGGCTTTCAAACGAATAACAATATCCCTGTGAAAAACCGCAGAATTCGGCAACTTCGCGTGCCTTCTCCTGTACGCGCAGGTCAAATGGCAGTTTTCCTGCTGTAGCCTCACCGCTCGGAAGTGTGGTCGGAATATTATCATATCCGAAAAATCTTGCAACTTCTTCTGCGATATCGCAGGTGCGGTGAATATCCTGACGGAAAGTAGGTGCAACGATCTCATTTTTTTCAGCATCAAAGGAAAGCTCCACAGACGCCAGATATGCAAGCATCTGCTCCGCAGTAAGATCGGTTCCCAAAAGCGCGTTGATCTTCTCCGGTTCAAAAGGCACACGAACTTCTTCACGTTTTCCATCATAGACATCGACCATGCCGCCTACAACTTCGCCTGCACCCAATTCTTCCATTAACTGACAGGCTCTGTCGATCGCCGCTTCAGCATTATTCGGATCCAGTCCCTTCTCGAATTTACCGGATGCATCCGTACGCAGTCCGACTCTCTTTGCCGAAAGACGGATGTTCGTTCCATCAAAATTAGCAGCTTCAAAAAGAACAGTTTTGACATTTTCGGTGATCATGGAATTCTCACCGCCCATAATGCCGGCCATACCGACAGCTTTTTCGCCATCACAGATCATCAGCACATTTTCATCCATGATACGTTCCTGTCCGTCAAGTGTTACAAACTTTTCTCCAGCACCAGCACGGCGGACAATGATCTCCTGTCCTGCAATAGTATCCAGATCGTAAGCATGCATGGGCTGACCATATTCTTCCATAACGTAATTCGTTATATCAACCAGGTTGTTGATGGGGCGGATCCCACTGGCAGCGAGTGCCCGCTGCATCCATTTCGGTGAAGGTCCAATCTTCACATTTTTTACAACTCTTGCACAATACCGCGGACAAAGTTCTTTATCCTGAACCGTCACTTTAATATAGTCATGTGCATCTTCATCATTTCCGGTCTTTGAAACCACCGGCGGCTTAAATTTTTTACGGAACGTAGCTGCTGCCTCACGCGCAATGCCGATCACACTATAGCAGTCAACACGGTTTGACGTGATCTCATATTCAAATACCGTATCGCGGAGTCCCAGCAGATCGATCGCATCGCTTCCAACCGCAGTATCTTCCGGAAAAATATAGATACCGTACTCAGGGGCCTCCGGATACATATCCCGATTAGAACCCAGCTCCTCGATCGAGCACATCATGCCACAGGATTCAATCCCGCGCAGTTTTCCTTTTTTGATCTTTACACCGCCGGGTGTAAGTTTACCATCGTGTCCGCCGGCTACTCTGCCGCCATCCAGAACGACCGGGATCTTATCGCCGACTGAAACATTGGGGGCACCGGTTACGATCTGTACTGTTTCAGAACCGATATCCACCTGACAGATGATCAGTTTATCTGCATCCGGATGGGGTGCGATCTCTTTGATCTGTCCGACAATGATCCTGTCCAGATCCTCATCGAGACGTTTATAGCCTTCAACCTTAGTACCGGAAAGCGTCATGGCATCCATATACTCCTGGTCCGATGCATCCAAGTCCGGTACATATCTTTTAATCCATGCAAGTGATGTATTCATAAATATTCTCCTGTTTTCTATCAAATATTGTGTGTATCAGAATTGCTTCAGAAAACGGTCATCGTTCTCATATAAGAGACGCATATCATCGATTTCGTATTTGAGAAGGGCAATTCTTTCAAGTCCTACACCAAATGCAAATCCTGTATATTCCTCCGGGTCAATACCGCACATTTCAAAAACATGGGGATGTACCATGCCGCAGCCAAGGATCTCTATCCAGCCTTCTCCTTTGCAGAAACGACAGCCGGAACCTCCGCATTTAAAACAGCTGACATCCATCTCGGCACTGGGCTCTGTAAAGGGGAAATGATGCGGACGGAATTTCGTTTTTGTTTCCGGTCCGAAAAGCTCTTTTGCGAACTGCTCCAGCGTTCCTTTAAGATCCGCAAAAGTGATATGCTTATCCACAACAAGACCTTCCACCTGATGGAAGGAAGGGGAATGTGTCGCATCCACCTCATCTGAACGGAACACACGTCCGGGTGAAAGCATACGGATCGGCAGTTTTCCCTTTTCCATTTCCCTGGCCTGTGCAGGGGAAGTCTGGGTTCTTAAAACAATATCTTTTGTAATATAGAAGGTATCCTGTTCATCTTTGGCCGGATGATTAGCCGGAATGTTCAATTTTTCAAAATTATAAAGATCATACTCTACTTCCGGACCTTCCACCACTTCATAGCCCATGCCGATGAAGATACGCTCCACTTCTTCCAGTGCGATCGTATTAGGATGACGATGTCCGACTTTTTTGCTGTTAGCGGGAAGTGTTACATCGATCACTTCTTCCTGAAGCTTATGTTCCAGATGGATCTGCTCCAGTTTCTTCTTTGTTTCCTCCATCTTGGCTTCAATCCGGTCTCTGGCCTCATTTACCATCTGACCGACTTTTGGTCTGTCTTCCGGAGCGACATCCTTCATGCCCTTAAGCACTGCTGTAAGCTGTCCTTTTTTACCGAGAACATTTACACGCACTTCGTTCAAAGAATCCAGTGAAACAGCTGCTGACATATTTTCCACCGCTGCTTTCACGATCGATTCCAGTTTTTCTTTCATTGGTGTATCACTCATATCAATTCTCCTTGTCATTTATTGCGTTATATCAATCAGAATCATCTGATAATAAACTTCACGGCTCGTTTTTTCTTTGTGTCTCTGCCTCAGCCTTTTTTCTTTCTTTTCGTGCCACAAACCACGGCTTGATTTTCTCCTGGATCCAGTCATTGGATTCTGCACCGATCAGTATACTGTACATACAAAAATACAGCCATACCATAAGCAGCACCAGAGCGGTAAGGCTTCCGTACATCGCTGTTGCTGACGGAAAAAATCTGATATAGATTGAAAAGAATTTTGAAATGATTTGCCATCCCAAAACTGCTACGATCGCTCCCGGTATCTGTGAACGGACAGATTTATTGCAGTTCGGTACAATCTTATAAAGGAACATCATGATCAGGAACATTACGCCCATAACAATTGGGGTCTTATAGATAAAAATTGTAGAGATGACCCCTTCTGCCGCCGGAAAACGTCGAATGATCGCAGCCTGCACATACTGGCCAAAAACCATGAGGATCATAGTAACGATCACGCCGACTATGATCAAAAAAGTAAACAGCATGGAACGAAACCTGTTGATAAAATAATTACGGTTTTCTTTCACATGATAGATTGTATTGATCCCATACATCAGAGAAAGCACAGCCTTGCATGCCGACCAAAGTGCCAGTATGATCGAAACAGGCAGCACAAAATAAGTTCTGACATAGATCTGATTCATAATGGATGTCACAATACTGTGAAAAGATTCCGGAACCACTGCCAGGATCGCGGTGCTCACCTGATCCTTAGTAAGCGGTGTATACTGAACAAGATTCAGTATGATCATAACAAATGGAATAAAGGACATTAAAAGGAAAAAAGAACTTTGTCCCGCATATGCGCCTGCATGGTCTCCCATGCACCTTCCTGAGATATATTTATAAATCTCTTTCAGCGTCTGCCTCTTTGATTTTTTTTCTCCCATATATCTGCTTTCTGTAAGGTATAACAAATATCAATAAGCATAGTCGGAACGATTATAACATATAATTTCAAATTTGCATAATCATTTATATTTGATTGCAATCAGTATCTGATTCAGCTATAATTTAATTACAGGAATTCTTTTAAACAATGAATGAAAAAGAATTGAAACAAAACAAAAGAATTTTCCTGGAGTGTTCGATACCCTGTTCGTTTTTGAACCTACAATTACTTTAAAAAGGGATTCCTACATCGACATGCTGATGTCAGGCCTCCGTTTGCAGAGGAAGGCAGATGTATGTTTGCGGTTACCCACCTAGCTTCGCTAGGAGTCAAAAAGGCAGGAACGGCACTCCGGGTCTTTTTATGCCTTGTGAGGTGAATTGATATGCTGCAGACAACATTGTGTTATCTGGAAAAAGACGGCTGCTATCTTATGCTGCATCGTGTAAAAAAGGAAAATGATATCAGCAAGGACAAATGGCTGGGAATCGGCGGGAAATTCGAAGAGACCGAAAGTCCGGAAGAATGCCTTGTCCGGGAAGTCCTGGAGGAGACCGGCCTTACGATCCGCTCCTGGAAATACCGGGGCATCGTTACCTTTGTTTCCAATCTGTACGGCACTGAATTCATGAATCTCTTTACATCCGATGATTTTATCGGAGAAATCGGCGAATGTGATGAAGGTGAACTCCTGTGGGTCCCCAAAACGCAGGTCAATAATCTGAATCTGTGGGAAGGCGACCGAATCTTCTTTTCCCTTTTGGAAGAAGATAACAGATTTTTCTCTTTAAAACTGGTTTACGAAGGAGACAATCTGGTCTATCATCACACGATCCGTTATTAGAATACGCTGCTTATGGCTTATTCCTGGCTTTTTTTCTGTTTTTGAATGCAAACATCAAAAGATTAACCAAAAGTAAAGCCGCAAAGAGGATCATCGATGGAATTCGGCTTTTTACGATCCATTCCCCTTTTGATGCGCTGATATCCAGCAGCCGGAAACCGGCTGCATTGTAGTTTACATAAATCATAAATACAGCTGAAAGAATGAGGAGAAGCAGAAAAATCAGCCGTAAGATCACACACTTTTTCATTTCTTTCTCCTCCTCTTCTTCTTCTCATATTTCAGGATCATAATCTCCAGCAATAAAAGAACTACTCCCAGCAGTACCGCAGGAATAAACTGGTTGATCATTTTCAGAAGTTCCTGACGCTCTTCATAAACGCTTTTTTGATCCGACTCCGAATTATATTCATCTGATCCGGAATTATCTTCTTCTGATACGGACGTGTTTTCATCTGATACGGATGTATTTTCGTCAGAATCCGATGCTGCGTCTTTCGTTGCTTCTATGTTGTTTTTTTTCGATAATCGTTCCTTGTTTTCAGGAACCGGATAAAGAACAGACAGATCAACAGACTGTGCAGCGCCTGACATTCCTCCCGTGTAAATAGAGTTGTCGTTTGCTGTATTTGTCAGGCCATTTTGATCAGTATTTCCATTCGTGATGGTCAGAATATTCCCATCAGAACCATAAGAGTAACGGAGTTCTGCGGTATCTGCTGACAAAAGGACTGTATACACAGAACAATCCTGATTTGCTGTGACCGTGATCGTGCACACTCCTGTAACAGGCTCCGCAAGCCGACTGTTTGTAACGGAACCATCGACCGTAAATATCATGCTTCTCCAGCCGTTTCGGTAAGTAGCATCAACCTGCTTTTCTCCTGTCATGGTATTATCAAACAACTGCAGATCTTCTTTCGTCGTACCTGAAAGTTTAAAGCCGCCTTCATCGGGCATTTCACATTTGACATTCTGCATCTGAACACCGGACAGTACCCACTTCGTCAGAGTGCGGAACACACGCTTCGATAATGAAACGGTTTCGGTGATGGTCCCCAATGACCCTTCTAAAGAGTCGGAAAAAAAGTTCATATCAAAAACATATGATTCTGAAACAGGAAGTGTAATCACATCGGCACTTTCTGTATCGATATGAAATACTGCGGTAGAAATTCCGCCGGTCTCTGCAGAGAGCGGATTCTCAAAATATCCTGTCAGATCCCCGGTGAATTTAAGATCATCATCGGAAAGAGAAAGCTTCCACGAGGAATCGGCTGCTGTACAGGAATCGCTTAGAATCTGTACAAAAGATGTTGTGACCCACAGATTTCCACCTGATAAATACATTCCTGAAGAAACATCCGTATATATATTTGAGACGGAAACTCCCGGAATCTCAAGCAAAATCTCTCCGGTCACTCTGGCATTGGTTTTATTAACAGCGATCACAAAAGAATCTTCTGCAAGATCATATTGATATCCTGCCAGGTACTGTTCAAAATACGCACTATTATGTTCTTCTGAATCATCTGAAAATTCGATTGAAATCCCGTCTTCCCCGGTTATGGTTCCATTGTCGCCCAAATAAGTACGATGATTTTTTACGGTCTCCACAGCCTCCGGATCGGAAACGGTAACAGAAACAGTATCCCCGGCATACAGGAAGCCGTTGATCTCTACATTTCCTTTCAAGGTCCACATTGCTTCTTCCGTATGCTCTAAAGAATCAGAACGCAGCCATAAACTTCCAATTTGTGTGCTTACTCTTTCCGTTTCTGCGATCGAAGTTTCTGCGGTCTTTGTTTCGTTTGAATCTGTTTCAGCAGAATCCCCACCATCGAAGTCAGCAGACTTTTTAATGGTTTTTTGAAGCGTGGCAACATAAGAATCACCCGTCTTTTCTATCGCATACTCCGCTTCCACTGCAATTTCTTCAGCCGGAATAGAAACATCCAGTAAATGATCCTCTGTAAAATCTTCTTCTATCGTATAGGTGAATACATATTCATTTTCGTGGTAAGAATACAGGAACGAATAAAGCACAGGAATTTCTCTGATATCTTCCAGGTGGAACCAATTTCCTCCGTTGTTTGTTAAATATGCTTTGATGCTCTCACCGCAATCGACCGTACCGGCTCCATAGATCCGGATCCCCAGGTCTTTTATAAGAGAATCATATACCTTATTGGATGTAAGCTCCTCATACTGTTCTCCCAATGCCTGAGCAAACAGAATGATTTTGACAGAAGCTTTGGAGTCTTTCAGGTAATCAAGAGCTTTTCCCGTGTCGGTAAAGATCTCTCCCTCATGTGCAGAGAGAAAATCTTCAAAGATCACAGAAGGTACATCGCCTTGAACAGAGAGCTGGCCTGCCTCAATACACACAGCGATTGCAATGCTGCTGTCCCCATTTGATATGAGATCTAATTTCTGAGCCTCTGTACCATTATCGGTGATCGCAAAATCATCCTGATAAAACTCACTGCCAAGTCCAAGCAGACCATAACGTTTAAAATTGGAGTTCATGGATACTGTCACCTGCGGATAAGCTGAGGTGTTTACACCTCTAATGTACAGGGATGGAGTATAATATTTGATCAAGGCATAAATGGAGGGGATCAGCGATTCTCTTAATTGATCACCTGATGAACCCAGACAGGAATCGATCTGATCATCCACAAGATTCTCAGACAATTGCATGATCTGGGCGTCCATATCATCGATGCTGCTGGTCTGCATGATCTCGCGGATTGAGAGAAGGTCTGTCCGAACAGAAGACTCTTCTGACAGGGATCCGGCATCCATGGACAGCCGATACAGTTTTTCTGCCGCCGTATCATAATCGTTTTCAAACAACGCACATAAAATCAGCTCCAGCTCATATGCGCCTGTCTCATCGTCTGAAAGAATTTCCTTAGATTGCAGATAATTGCTGATCTGACCCGGGTCTTTCTTTCCTTCTGCCAACAGAAGATTCGCAAGCAGATTCCGATTTTCAGAAGATGTATTCGCTTTAACAACTTCTTTTACAAGCGAGACCGCTTTTTCCGTATTGCCTTGCTCGATGCAGACCCTGACGATCAGTTTTCGCGTAGTCTCATCGTTTCCCCAATCAGCAAGCAATTTTTCCATTTCATCATCCGTAATTTCAAAAGAATTGCCCTCGCGAATTTTCTGATCGATATCAAAATATTCTTTCAGGCTATCTGTTTCTGTGACAGAACAGATTTCTTTGCTCTCTTCAATCAGCAAATTCAGCTGTCTATTGGATTCTTCGAGATCCGAGCTGCTTTCAGATGCCAGATATTTCTCTGCCCAATCGGCCAGTTCTTCCAAAAGAGCCTTCTGTATGGCTGAAAACGAATCCTGCTTAGCAAGTGCTGCAGTTTTTGTCTGAACCGACAAAGCATCTCCTAAAGAGGCATCGATCAGGATCTCTGCCAGTTCTTTATCGGCAGAAGACAGACTCCGATCCTCATCCAGAACTTCTGCTGCCATGGCTGGTTCCTCTTCTTCCAGATAACGGTAAGTCAGATAAATACTCCTTGCGTTATATCCACCCTGTCTGACCGTGCTGCTTACAGCGGTCATACATAAAAAAACAAGACCGGCAAGAAGAAGGCATAAGAAAACCCAGCCGGGCAGACTGCGCCGGCGTTTGGAAATCTTATGCCCAAGAAGGTCTATGATCAATATAAAGATAAAGACTAAAATAAAAGAAAGTAAGATCATTATTTCACAACATTGCCCAGGGCCTTAATAATGCCGATAGACACATCTCCTACAACAGCCATGTCTTCTCCCATAGTGAATGCCACAGGGAAATTATCCGAGAAGAGGATCTGCGCTGAAGGCGGGAATTCATCGTCGCCTTCCCAGATCATAAATTGCAGATGAAGATCATTCACAAATTCAAATTCGTAACCTGCATCTCCTGTGGAAATCTTCTTTGCGCCTAAAAGCTCCATGATCTTGCAGAACTGATCGATCTTATTGCCGAATCCATAAGCCAGGCGAAAGAGACATCTGCCCTGGAATTGCCTGAAATAAACTTCTCCCCAGGGAATCTCGCGATATGTCAGAAACTTCCCGCCCGCCGGCGCAGCTGCACCTTCTGCCAGATATCTGAGGATCAGAATTCTGGCATTGTACGCATCTTCCAAAGGAAAAACACCCATTTCCTCGTGATCAAGATGCTTTACTACATAATCCGGCCAGGAAACGCTGTAAGTTACACTCATCAGACGAATCGTAAAATTCGCAGAAGACGGATCGTATGGGATCCCGGTGCGGGAAGCGATCTCCAACGGATCCGCAGATTGGTATTCCTCCAGATAATGCTCATAGGGAAGTCTCTCTTTACTGTCTTTTTCGTATGGGATTTCCATATCTGTACTCCTTATTTCAATGTTACGGATGGGAAGATCTCGCTGTCTGTATGCGGAATAAAGCAGCAGGCAACAAATTCATCCATGTAAGTCGGAACCGTAGAAAGTTCCATATAAGTCATGTTTTTCGAAACTTCCTCTACCTTCTGCTCTGCCTCGTTTGAAAGAAGCATGGTATAAGCACCGGTAAGGGAAGAGTTTCCAATGTAATGAAATTTCTCCAGCGGGATATCCGGAAACATACCGATATTGACAGCATTTTTCATATTAATGCCACTACCGATTCCACCCGCGACATAAACATCGTCGATCATGTCAACAGTAAAATCAAGCGCTTTCAGCATGGTACGGATTGCTGAGAATATGGCACCTTTTGCGCGGATAAAATTATCAATATCTACTTCAGTGATCTCGATATCTTTCACACCGGCCGCATCCTTCTGATAAGCAAGAACATAACTTCCCATTCCATACTGATCATGACGGATGCGTTCACCCTCTCTCGAGAATTTTCCTTTGGCATTAATAATACCGCAGGTGAATAATTCACTGATCACATCTATGATTCCCGAACCACAAAGTCCGATAGGCTTTTGTCCTTCCTCACCTATAATACTAAAAGTCGGCTCCATGGTATCCTTGTCGATCACACATGCTTCAATCGCACCATCTGTGGCACGCATACCGCAGCTGATATCTCCGCCTTCAAAGGCAGGTCCTGCTGAACATGCGCAGCTCATCAGAAAATCGGAATTACCGAATACTAGTTCACCGTTTGTTCCAAGGTCGATAAACAGAGACATTGTCGGCTGATTCCATATCATGCTGACAAAAGTACCGGCGGTAATATCTCCGCCCACATAACTTCCGATATTCGGGGCTACGATCACATGCGCTTCCGGATGGATATTGATACCGATATCCGAAGCATTCACAGAATCTGTTGAAAAGAAAGTTGGGATATAGGGTTCCGTTCTTACAGGATCTGAATACAGGCCAAGCAGCAAGTGATTCATCGTAGTATTGGAAGCCACTGACATCTCATAAATATGTTTTACCGGTATATTGGCACTGATACACATTTGTTCGATCATCGGATTGATGGTCTCTTCAACAACTGCCTTCTGCAGTTTCTTTCTCCCACCGGATTTTTCAGACTCAATGATCCTGTTGATCACATCCGCACCGTATCTGATCTGACCGTTTCCTGCTGATGCTTTTGCGATAATCTCACCATTCAGCATATTAAACAGGATGGCTGAAACCGTGGTTGTTCCGATATCGACAGCAAGTCCGCCTACTGTTAAAGGTTCAGATGCAGCAACAACATCTGAAAGCTTAATTCCATGCTTGGTTCTGCATACAACACATTTTACGGCAAAATTCTCTTTTCTAAGAACCTTTGCAAGCTTTCTGATCACCGAAAATGAAATCTTTACACGGTCAACACCGCATGCTTCTTTCAAAGCCCAGGTGATTCGTTCGTTATCCGGCATGGTATCGTCGAGTGTCGGTGCATTCATATGCAGTTCAACGATTGAATAATTATTCTTGAGAGCGATTCCTGCTTCTTCTACATTTTTCTTGGTATGTTCGAATATTGCGATTTCATCGCCTGAACTCAGATCTGCGACCTTCATTCGGTTTCTGTAGGCAGATGCGATATCCGGAACCTGAATAACAGCATCGCCGACCACGTTGCTGCAGCAGGCAAGTCGCCATCCCTTGGAATACTCCTTATCTGTAATATGTCGTGTCTTAGGTGAATCCAGCTCTCCGCTCAAAAGCTTTACTCTGCATTTGCCACAGGATCCGTTTCCGGAACATGGCGCGTCGATGGCAACATTACTCTTGCGTGCAACATCCAGTAATTTCTCCTCCGCACTGGCATATGCATCTACAAAAGTGCCGTCTTCAAATTGAAAAACAATTTTAGCCACTGATTTAATCTCCTTTCAAGTAAGCTGGTTTTTTCATTTCCCGTCTTTCAACAGGATTTGTTAAACATATATCAACTTATCTTACCATAGGGAAATTATTTTATCAATGAAACTTTGTATGAGGTGCACTAAAAAAGAGGCTGCCGCATTTGCGGCAGCCTCTCATGTCGTATAAGGCGACTGTAATTACAGCTCCAGATAAGAATCTGCGTACAGTGTGTTGCCCTTGAATACGTCACATGATTTGATTGTCTCCATCAGGCGAAGGTCATTCGGGTTAACGATAGCAGATGTAAGACCCTGCATCATACACATAGCTACAAGTGTAGAATCCATGATCGGACGAAGCGTCTTCGGTGCTCCGTTGGAGTTATTGGAAAGACCACCTGTGGAGTTCAGGCCCATGTCAGAGATCATCTTGATGAACTCAAGAATCTGCATCTGTTTGTCCTGCATACCTTTTACTACTACGAACAGAGGATCAAACCAGAGATCCTGATCTTCCATACCATGCTCCAGACCTCTCTCAAGAAGAGTTGTCAGATACATCATACGCTCATCATTGTTTGCTGCGATTCCTTCACCGTTGCAAAGAGCAATAACGATAGCATCATTTGCTGCAGCAAGGTCAACGTACTCGATACGTCCGGAAGCATCTGCGGAGTTAACGATCGGTTTGCCCTTGGAACGATTGTAAACAGAAATACCAGCTTCAATAGCTTTCTTGTTGGCTGTATCAAGAGCCAGCGGAACGTTGTCAAAGTTACCCTGAAGGAGCTCTACTGCCCATTTCATAACTTCTTCACCATCGTTCTCTGCAGGTCCGATATTAACATCGATGTATGTAGCGCCGGCATCGAGCTGCTGTTTACATCTGGTCAGGATAGGTTCTGCATTTCTCTCAGCAAAAGCTTTGTTGATAGAGGGAGCAGTTACAGAGATTCTCTCACCAATAGTAATAAATTTTGCCATAGTTACTTCTCCTTATAAATTAATTTTTACAGCTGGCCATTAGCCTGCATGTCTTTCAGGAATTTTACAAGCTGTACAGCCTCAAGCGGAGCAACGATTACTTCCCAGCCAGGAAGTTTTGCTTCGATATCGCCCTTGAGGACAGCAACCTTTCCGGGGATAATCAATTTTCTGTTCTTGATCTTCGGCTCTACATTTGCCTGCATAAATTCGGATACAGATGTGGAGGACAGCTTTCCTGCAGCCCAGGATGTAAGTACGGAAAGTCCGCCTGCGTCCTGAATAATAAGGTTACAGGGAACACCGGAACGCTCCAGCTCGCCAGATACCAGGAAGTATGTAAGAGCAAAGTCTACTGTTGTCAGGCAGATAGAATTCTCATCAGCGCCGTTCAGCGGGTAGATGCCCGGCTCAACCTTCATCGGTTTCTGAGGATCTGTGAAGAGGTTCTGTCTTAAGCCAAAGAGCGGCAGAGCCATTGCATAATCCATCTCAGAAACAACAACGATTGAACCATACTTCATAGTAAATGTTGCAGCAAGTGTCTGCTCAAGAGCCTTGTCACCATCTGCAAGAGCACAAACATTAACGATTGACGGATAGCCAAAGCTTCTGTCATTGTTCTTGATTGCAGCACGACGAACTTCAACAGCTGCCTCAAATGTCTCTTTGATGCTGCCCATTGTTACATCAAGTACAAGATTCTTGTTTCCAAGGCCTTCCAGTTTCACAACGGTATCGTACAGCTCATCCAGATTGGATGCAGAAACGCCGAGAACAACGCCGGCATCTGTTGCGATCTTGCTGAACTCTTCACAATTCTCAGGAGTTGCACCATTCAGGATCGGTTTGCCATCTTTGCATACTTCCAGAGCAGCCTTAGCAGCATCCGGACATTTGCAGCTCAGGATAAGCGGTCTGCCTGCAGCAGCGGCTTTCTTAACGAGCTCTGCATATGCAGCAGGCTCTGTATCCTTAGCAAGATTAACATTGATCATCTCAGTGAACATATGCTCACCGATACGCTCGTAATCAACCTTAGAAATGCCTGCAAGTCTCTCATCTACTGCAGCAGCATCCATGCAGGAGCATACGGAAGCTGCATATCTTGTCTTGTTAACAAAAGTTTTCTCATGTCTGTAAAGAACTGTCTCGCCGCCAAGTGAATACTCATAATCGCCTGTGCCGACTTTAATGGTCTTCATCGGGGGAGCTGTAGCTTCTGACAGCTGAGCCAGAGCGTCCTCGGACATATACGGGCATGCTGAAATATCAACAGCACCCTGAGCAACCTTCATAGAGAAAGCCATACATGTCGGGGAACCGCACTCTTTACAGTTTTTCTTCGGTGTCAATTTAAAAATCTGAATACCAGTTAATGCCATGATAATTTCCCTCCTGTTCTATCTTATACTAACGCTTTGATAAATTTAGCAATGGTAGCAACAGACTGGGGATGTTTCAGGATAACAGCGTCAGATCCGGAAACCAGGTCAGCTGCAGCTGTCTGAACTTCCATGGAAACGCCACGAACATCAACATCGCCCCACTCCGGGCTATCCTCTTCCGGTGATGTGGATTCTTTTACAACCCATGTCTCGGAAGAAACAGGAGTCATGATCGGCATCTGAAGCATCTTGTCGTCCTGTGTAAGGGCAGCTGCTCTGATACGATCCATTGTGGAAATAACATAGTCATAACCATAACCAACAGTAGCTGTACCAACGTTCATAACGATAGACTCAGCAGCAACACCGAGCTGTGTAGTTACAACGTTCAGCTGTTTTGCAAGGTTGATATCTACTGCAGACTCAGCTCCAACCTTCTGGCCGTAAGCAAGACCTGCTGCAGCACCAACTGCTTTGTAGTTCTCTTCTTTTGCGGACATAAGAAGAACATTCTTTCCCTGAAGTGCCTCAGCAGCTTTTACAAGAAGCTCGGAATCTTTCTCAGCATTCTTGCAGCCTTCTACTACGAGCGGACAATCGATTGCATCAGCAACCTCTTTCACGATCGCGATCAGCTCTTCTGTAGATTTGTTAACGCCATTGGGATCGCCGCCATCCAGACGAAGTGCTACGAAATCTGCACCTTCCATCTCAGAAGCTTTTTTTGCGATAGCGCCCATTGTGTCACAACCTGCATAGTAAGCTTTAACACTTGCAGGTTCATTTTCCATACCCATATCAGAGATTTCAACTCCAACCTTGGGGCTGTTTCCCAGATCACCATCAAATCCATAGAACGGGAATACATTTGCGCCACCGATCTTGATGGCTTTGTCGCCTGTACCAATCTCTACAGCTTTGATAGATGCACTGAATTTCTGTGGTTTACGATTAAACGGCATTGTTACATTCCTCCTTGCTTTGTTAATCAATACTTTAATATCTTTTGGCCTGATTGTCAACGCAGGACATATCAACCCAACCGCTATGGCAGGGAATGATCCCTGCCATACGGATCAGATCATTTGATTGAGATCTTCAGATGTTATCCGCTGATTACATCATCGGATCCATGGTAAGTGCCGGATGGCCCTTCTCCGTCAGGAAAGCTACCAGCTCTTCCGGATCTGTTGTGATGGTCTCATCACCGATCATATCGCAGAAGTTATCAATGTCATACAGATCTTTTGCAGTCTTGTTGAGGTTCTCTCTAACCTGCTCTTTCAGATCCTTCGGAAGCCATACGATACGTCCAACACCACCCTCTGCCTTCATGAATTTCTTGGAGGAGATGAAGTGTTTGCCGTGTCCCATGAAGCCAGGTGTCTGAACACCGCCGCCTGTCATGGATGCCAGCTCTGAGAATGTCATTCCGAGAGGTGTTCCGCCTGTGTACTCACGGTTTGCGATACATACACCATTTGAGAAGGGCTCAATACCACAGATACACTCGAAACATCCGCAGGATGTCATAGGTTTCTCCATGATAGAGTAGAGAGAAACATCTTCCAGAGCACCCTGTGAGAACTGACGAACTGCTTCATTTACATCTTCGTACTCACCGATACGCTCATCGATAACACGCTCTTTTGTGATCTTCTGACAAGGACCTGCCGGATCCAGCTCGTTAGTAGCTTTTGCATCGAACCAGGAAACAGCACCGCAAAGACCAAGTCTTTCAGGTGTAACAACGCATACATGGCTCGGGGAGAATGCCTGGCACATGATGCAGCTGTAATAAACATCAACTGCTTCGTCTGTCATAGATGCAAGTCTCTCATCACGTTTGTCGAATGTCGGGATTGCAACTTCATGACGCATCTTTGTACAGGTCTCAGGATCTGTGTAGATCTTAACAGCACATTTGTCAACAACTGCTTCGAATTCGTTCTTGATCTGTGCATACAGAACCTCGCCGATATGTTTCAGACGGAAGCCTGCTGCATATGCATCTTTAGAGATACGAACACGGATCATGTCACGCTGACCGGTATGCATGATACCTTCGATACAGTTTACATAGCTGTGGAACTTACGCTCGAATACGGGCTCAAAGTCAGCCTGCATGTTCTTTCCTGCAACCTCAACCACATAAACGATCTGATGTTTCTCGCCCGGTGCCCAGTCATCCAGATCCTGACCGATCACTTCGATATTGTGGTCTTCAACTTCTGAAGGCTCTTTCATCTGAACGAGCTCGCAGCAGTCAACACGGGATCCATCGAACTCAACCTGCATATCGCCCTTACGGATGATCTCACCTTCGAATGCGGATGCGAAAGCAACCGGGATATCGATATTGGTGATCTTGATCTTGATATTACGTGCGTCAAGGGATGTTGCGTTCCATTTCTCGATATCAGGCTGAACAATAAGGCTCTTCGGTACACGATAGAAACCTTCTTCATTTGTGATAACCGGGAAGCCCATAGCAATAGCGCCTGCACCATAGGAAACGATTTCCTCTGTAAGCGGTGTATAAGCATTAACAAATGCAAACAGACGAGCCATATTGTAAGCACACATTCCATCCCAGTCGCCGGCTGAAATGTTGCCGAAAATCAGAGCTGTTCTGACAGCTACAGATACTACATGCGCAACAGTCTGCATCTCTTTGCCGAGCGGGATAACACGTGTAGCAAAGCTTGTCTTATATCCGCCTTCTTTCAGCTGATCACAGATATCACCAGTCAGAGTAACCAGAATACCCTGAGACTGATAACTCTTAACCAGATCGCATGCAGCCTGAACAGTAGGTGCTTTACCAATGATAACAGCAACACCGGGGATATCCTGTGTTACAAGCGGAACGCCCAGCTCACGGATCTTTGCATCATCCAGGAATCCGTAGCAAATATCATCGCTGCCTTCTACTTCTGCGCCGTAAGGTGCACCGCCATCCAGATATTTCAGAAGTTCACAGAACTCTGCACACATTGCAGAAGCAATACCTGCATGAAATCCGTTGTGCAGTCTCTTATCTCTGGTCATATGTGTCTTTGCAACAGCAAGAGCCTCTTTCAGTTCTCCAAGAGTAGAAACTTTTGTTCCGGTGAAACCATAGTAAATAGGAATGCTGTAAGCAGTTCCGGGGAAAGCAACAGCTTTCTCTTCGCCGTATTTAGCAATGGCCTCGTTGATGCCGGCTTCAGCTCTCGCATAAACCTCATCTGCTCCATCGAACACGATGTTTAACAAGGTCTTGTCCATTAAAGCCATAATTTTACCTCCAATTTAATTATTCTTTAATACTGTCAATTTTATTTTTAATTGTCTGAATCTCATTGATCAGATTCTGACTGAAGTCATAAGGAGAACTTCCCTGGCGATCCGCATCAATCACTTCTGTATTGTAATGGATAAAGCCGAGGAGATCCTCTGCCGGGATTTTTGAGCGGATAAATTCCTCATCCTTCTCATCCCGCACCTTATTTGCAACGACACTGACCTGCTTCACGCCAAGGTCTTCCGCAAGGCGTTTCACATTTTTATATGTCTGGACACTTCTCGCACCGGGCTCAATAACGACTATGAACTGATCCATACCGCTTGTCGTACCACGTCCGAGATGCTCAAGTCCGGCCTCCATATCTAAGATCACCACATCGTTGCTCCGAAGAACAAGATGGTTGATGATCCGTTTCAGGATCACGTGCTCCGGACAGACACATCCGCTTCCGGCAGTGTCCACAGTGCCAAGCACCAGAAGACGTACACCGTTGCAGGACTTTGCATATTTATCCGGAATATCATCTACCTTGGGATTCAGACGAAACACTTTATTGAATTCGTCCGCTCCCGTACGCTCCTCAACCAGCTTTCGCATATGAGTGATAGGAATGATCTGTTCCAGCTCGTCCTCTGTAAATCCCAGTGCAAGCCCAAGGTTTGCATCCGGATCCACATCGGCAGCAAGTACATTTTTTCCCTCGTTCGCGTACATCCGCGCAAGTGTTGCGGCAAATGTCGTTTTACCGACACCGCCCTTTCCGGTAACAGCAATTTTCATGTCAAAGTACCTCAGTCAAATTTTTATCAATTCAGATCGGAATCCATCAGATTATGATCTGTTCCTGCCGGATCGATCAGATTCCCAGTGCGTCACGTTTCTCTTCGATTCTTTCGATCATGAGATCGCAAAGCTTCTTCATATCTGCTTCAGGATCCTTTGTAGGCGGAACGAATGTGTAAGCTGCCTCTACCCAGTCTCTGATGCCGCCTGTCAGCAGGCCGGTAACCTCATCAGATCCGGATACATAGGGATCGATTCCAAGGAATGTATCGATACCGGTTGCTACTACGTAGTTACCGATAGATACAGCCTTCTCAGACATCCACTCAGGAGCGCAGCCGACAACCGGCAGCTCAGAGATCTTCCAGCCTGAATCCTTGGACAGATCAGATACCAGGTTCATCATACGGGAAATATCTACACAGGAGCCCATATGCAGTACCGGCGGGATATCTGCCAGTTCGCAAACTCTCTTAAGTCCTGCGCCGCAGATATCTTTTGCAGCCTTGTCCATCAGACCTGCTTTTGCAGCTGCCTGAGCAGAACATCCGGATGCAACGATGATGATATCGTTTGCGATCAGGTTCTTCATGAGCTCAATATGGGAGGTATCAGGACGAACTTTCGGGTTGTTGCAGCCTACCATAGCTACAGCGCCACGAAGTACACCGGAGTTAACGCACTCTACGAGTGGTTTCAGTGTTCCCGTGAGATCAACCTGTGAGTTTGTAACAGTATCAAGTGTTTTCTTGATCGCTTCAAGAGAATATCCGACAACCGCTTTCTGTTTCATATCCGGGATATGAACCAGTTCGGGTTTTCTGTTCTTGAAGTTCTCAATAGCCAGTTTAACGATTGCTTTTGCCTTTTCAGCTGCAGACTCTACAGAGAACTGGATATACTCGGAATCGGGCATCTGGCATCTTTCATCTGTAGTGATGAATTTTGTATGGAAGCATTTGGACAGGGGTCCCAATGCCGGGAAGATACACTGTACATCTACAACAATCGCCTCACAGGCACCTGTCAGTACAACGTTCTCCTGCTGCAGGAAGTTGCCGGCCATCGGTACACCACGACGCATTGCAACTTCATTTGACGTACAGCAAACACCGGATACGGTGATGCCTTTTGCACCCTGCTCTTTTGCATATGCGATCATCTCCGGATCGTCTGCATATTCGCAGATCATCTCGGAAAGGCTCGGATCGTGGCCATGAACAACGATATTAACGTTTTCAGCCTTCATAACACCAAGGTTAGCCTCTGTCTCAATGGGCTTCGGTGTTCCAAACAGAACATCAGAGAACTCTGTACCGGTCATGGAACCGCCCCAGCCATCGGAGAGACCGTTTCTTAAAGACTGACGGATCAGCGCTTCTGCCTTGCTGGTGTTACCCATATGAGTCATATGCATCGCATGGGAAACCTCGCGGTCTACCGCACGCGGAATGATCTCTGCTTTCTCCCACAGTTCATGTGTATGCGCCGGAACACGCTCTGTCCATCTCTGATAGCCGAATACCTTACCATACTCTTCCAGAGCCAGGAGACCCATCTCATGTGCAAGATCGTAAATATCTTTACCTTCGGTCTCAACGCCCCACTCTTTTGCGATGGAGATCAGTTTCTCAGGATCTTTTACCTTGTAGGGGCCTTCCGGTTTTGCATGATACAGTGTGTCTGCGATTGAACGGCCGTGGTCTGAATGTGTTGCAGCACCGCCGGCTGTAAATCTAAGATAGTTTCTGCCTACGATACCATGTGCATCACATCCGCAGATTCCTCTCGGAGCCTTCGGGGTAATACGGCACGGTCCCATTGCACAGATACGGCAGCAGATACCCTGCTCACCGAATTTACAATGAGGTGTCTGGTTTTTTACACGGATCTGCCATGCGTCTGCTCCTACTTTGGCGCCAGTCTCCAGCAGCTTTTCGGTGGCTGCTTCCATTTCAGCAACTGTCGTCATTTTGAATTCACTCATCAATTTTCCTCCTTATAATTGATAATTGATAGTTGTTTCGTGATGACTCACGATCTGATGCCTGTATCCTTCTTAAGGATACTCATCAATAAGCATCCATAACCCATACTCTAGACACTTATCTTGAAGGTTTGCGGCAATTAAAGGCCCAGATTTGCCACAATGCCTTTCAATGCTTCTCTGACCGGCGAATCTGCCGGCAATGTGACTGTCGGTTTTCCGTCACAGTCGTACTCATATACCATATCGTCGTGGGGAACCACACCAAGAAGGTCAAGCCCCTGCTTTTTGATTTCTTCAAGCGTGCCCTCGTTCAACTTCCCATCGGGTGCACGATTTACAATAAGACCAACTTTTTTCGGATGCATATCGCATTCTTTGATCAACTCAGCGATCCTGCCTGCAGCCTGGACGCCTCGTCTGGAACAGTCGCTTACAAGGATCGCGGTTTCCATACCGGGAAGCACGCCTCTGCTGATATGTTCCATACCAGCCTCGTTATCCACCACAATGTAGGAATACGCATTCTGTCTTTTCGCCAGCTGCGCCTGAAGGAGTCCGTTAACAAAGCAATAACAGCCTTTGCCCTGTGTTCTTCCCATAACCAGAAGATCAAAATCATCTTCCTCTATAACGGCACTGTTGAATTTGAATTCAGCATAGTCCGCCTTCGTCATGCTGACAGGAATTTTGTTGTTGGGATCCATTTCCGCACGAGCAATCTCCTCTCGGATATCTCCAAGTGTAGCATCGACCTCAACACCGAGTACCTCATTTAAATTTGAATTTGCATCTGCATCCACTGCAAGGATAGGGCCTTTTCCAGTTTCACAAAGATACTGGATAAAGAGACCTGTCAATGTCGTTTTTCCGACGCCGCCCTTTCCCGCAACAGCAATTACGTGTGCCATTTTCTATTCTCCTTACAAAGCCCGTACCTATTTTAATCGCAAACGAGCTTTACAATACTGTTGGCAAGATCTACCATGAGGATTTTTCCCTGGACTCTGTTTTCATCTCCGAGGATATCTTTGATGATCACTTCTTCTCCGTCCACATCGATCCGTGCCACATTACTGAAGAGGACTGTGTTGTCACCCTCTTTGTATACAGTTGCCAGACACATTTTTATGCCTCCTTAAAATGTTCTTTAACCAGTGTCAGTGCAAGGCTGAGACGCATATTTCCTTTTTGGAAATCAGACACGCCTTCTCTGATCTGTTTTGCGGCATCCATGAGCCCAAGCTTTTCGAGATTGGCAGCCATCTGATCCAGTTCAGCCGCATGTTGCTCATTGTGCTGCTGCATGTAAGCAAGCAGAGCAACTGTCTCTTTCTGTGTCCTGTCCTCTGCCGAGCAGTCATCCGCATCGTGACATTCGTGACAATGTTCATGACCGTGGTCGTGACAATGCTCGTGCCCGTGGTCATGGCAATGTTCGTGCCCGTGGTCGTGACCGGCGCCATGAGGAATGGGATTGCCGTTCTCATCTTTGATTAAATGCATGTCGATCACTCCTTTCTGCATACTAAATGACAGTATCCTGTCAATCATAGCCATTATAAACCAATTAAACAGCTTAATCAATAGAACCCTTGGTTTTGATGTGCAAATTTCATGTTTTTTTTTAAGTACCTGCAACAGAATATGTAAAAATCAACCAATACTTTCCATTTTTTCACTTATATGTTATAGTAGTTAAAATTTTTATGATTATTGCCGCAAAGCGGCCGAAAATTGGGCGCACGAAGTACGCACA
>R11__coassemble_179_pt1 | contig 46284 bp, 31 predicted proteins | sample R11__metabat2_high_PE_057 | metagenome-assembled genome bin R11 | reverse complement strand
CATTTTAGATAAGAATTATTTTGACAAGGGATGGCCTGCTTTTGACCCCGGCATCATGACAGAAGAAGCGTCCCTGAAATCAATACAGCCATAAAGATCCAGTCACTTGCATGCACCCGGATCGGTTCAAACTCGGATCGTTTCTGATGGCCTTCGAATCCTTTGGATTCCATGGCGACAGCCAGCGATTCTGACCAGCGGACCGATTTTACAAGCAGTGGGCGCAGCAGGGCCGGTGAAAGTGCAAAAGCAACCTTGCCGCGAGCGCGAAAGGCAGCCTTTGTCCTTTTGTATTCATACATCATATTCGGGAATACCCCCCAGGCAGCCAGCAGACCGTAAGCCATGATCTGCGGCAGGTGAAGCTGTTTTTCAAAAGATTTTACCATTTTGATCCGGTCTGTGGTAAATGCATAGAAAAAACCAAGCGATGCATAAACCAGCACACGCGAGCCGAACATCATACCGTTCCAGAGATGAGAATCTCCCGAAAGGATCTCCTCCAGTTTGGCCGGCATTGCCGTATTTGTCGAATATTGATATCCGGTGATAAAAGCTGCGACCGCCAGGAACAATACCGGAAGCATCAGAATCAGCATGCGCTTTTTAGAACTGCCGGTGATCAGGGTCACAACAAATGCGATCGCAAATACGGTAAGATTGGTGATCGGATTATGAAAGAAAGCCAGAATAAAAGTCATCACGATCAAAGTGATCAGTTTTATGGACGGGTTAACATTTCGAATATAGTTTACCATTTTCCAACCTCAGAACAAAATCGCTGTAGTCTTCCGCAAGCTGCGGGTCATGTGTGGAAAAGATCAGCGCTGCATTCTTCTCACGTGCCTGTCTGCAAAGGCCTTCCATGACCGCCCTGGTATTGATCCGATCCTGGGCATAGGTCGGTTCGTCACAGATCAGCACTTCACATGGATATGCCATCAGTGCCGCAACCCCCAGACGCCTTTGCTGCCCCTGGCTGAGGAGGTATGGGGAGATATCTCTGTACCGCCAGAGTTTGATCCCCCGCAGGATCTCTTCCGATACCTGATCCGGATCATCCTCCTTTCGCAGTGAGGAACGGATCTCTCCGCGGACAGTTCCGCCGATGAACTGATCCTGCGGACTCTGGGTTACAAATCCCATCTTACCGACATCTTTCTTCTTCAGACGACGTATATCCCGGCCATCCAAAAGTGCCTGTCCCTGAAACTTCAATACACCGGAAAGCGCACCAAAAAGAGAACTTTTTCCGCAGCCGCTCTTTCCGACTACGGCATAGATCAAACCACGTTTGAAAACAGTGTTGATCCCATCAAGGACCTGATGTTCACCGTAGGCGAGTGAAAAATCTTTCAGTTCCAGAACATTCTCCCCGGCCTTCGCTTCCGGCAGTTCCGGCGCATAAGAGCGCCCCGGGATAATAATGCCATGTTCTTCCAGAAAAGCCGGATCCAGCCTCTTTACATCCATGGTCTCCTCGAGAATGCGGCCATCCTCCAGAACTTTAACCGTATCGGCCACCTCCAGCCAGTTGTCCAGCCTGTGGTCCACAGCCAGGATACCCATGCCGCGCTCATCATGCAGCTGTTTCAGTTTGCATGCAATGTCTGCTGCCGAATCGTTATCTATATTGGCAAAAGGCTCATCCAGTAAAAGCCACTTTGGATCCAGCATAACCAGACAGGCCAGCATGACTCTCTGCTTTTCACCGCCGGAAAGGGATTGCAGGGTCCGGTTCATCAAATGCGGGATCCCGCAGAATTCCAGCGCATCCTGCATTTTTTTTTCAAAATCATCCGGCCCGGCTTCAATATTTTCCAGACAGAAGATCAACTCGTTTCGCACGGTATCCATACAGAATTGAAGTTCCGGATTCTGAAACATCATACTGACCAGCCGGCATCGCTCTTTTGGATTATCATCCTCGGGGATACGTCCGTCGATCCGGATCGTACCACCCTGCACAAAACCACCGTTTCTGGGATAAAGACCGGCCGCCAGAAAAAGCAGGGTAGACTTGCCGGATCCGGAACGACCGGTCAGAATAGTGATCTGATCCGCATCGAATTCTGCAGAAAAATCATCAAATGTTCTTTTTGCGTCTTCAAAATATGTAAAATTCAGATGCTCAAAAGCTATCTTACCCATGATAAAAGATCTCTTTAGTCCTCAAAATATGCATTGGTCCACTCGGTGTCCCGTCTCTTGTCGTACCAGCCGATCTCGATCAGCCAGTCAGACATACGATCCCATCTCTCCGCGCGGATACGACCCCAGCGGCCCTGCTCATCCAAAAGGATCGGCTGCAGATGTTTCTGGGAACGCAGAAGCATTGCATCGGACGTGCCTTCCGGCATGTATTCTTTTACTTCCAGAACCACTTCCGGATTTGCTGCTGCCTCCCGGAAACCGCGATCAAGGATCTTCAGGAATGTCTTTACCTCTTCCGGATGATTCTCCAGCACATTTCTGGTAGCAGCCATAGCCGGTGCACAGAAATCAAACGTCTCATCAAAATCTGCAAGATTAAAGTAATTGATCTCCTCTCCCGCTTCGATCAGCTCCTCATTTTCCCAGTTTGCATAAACCCATGTGGCATCTGCCTCGGTACGCAGCGTGGTCACAATATCCCCTACATCCTTATTCACCAGAATAACTTTGCTGTAATCACCGCCATCGTTGTTAACCAGGGAACCGATGGTCTCATGGTACCACTGCGGGCTCCAATGTGTCAGTCTCTTGCCCATCAGCTCACGCGGTCTTGTGATACCGGATTTCTTCAGGGAAACAATACCGGAGTCGCAGCGCTGGTTAAAGACAGCAATACCTGTTAATTCAACGCCGTGCATCATATTATCCAGCATGCTGATCTGGGGGCCGCAGATAAAATCTGCGCCATGCAGTTCCATCACGCCATGGACCTGGCCGCTGATCTCCACATCCAGACCGGCTTCTTTGAACCAGCCTCTCTTCAGACCCAGCAGATATCCGGTGTGATTCGTATTCGGGAACCAGTCAAGAACTACTTTAAAATGTGTCATCTTGCTCTCCTTTTCTTATAAATACATGTTTGTACCCTGCCGAAGGATACAGCTTTAAATGATCAGTCTTCGTCGTAAACTCTGGCGCCTTTGACCTTACTTCCGATCGCGTAACTCTTCACAACACCGGTCTTTGCAAGCAGATTGCCGAGCAGCCAGCATACGATACCGGAGAACACGATGGAACTTGCCAGACGCATCACGATATGCAGTGCCTGAATGCCTGCCGGAAGCTGATAGTAGGACAGGTAATAGAGCTCATAGAGATAAATAAAAATTGCAGAAAAACAAGCGCCGAGAGACATGGTGCCAAGGTTCCATTTTTTATAGCGGAACATTGCAAAAGCAACTTCTACGCCGGCACCTTGAATGATCCCTGTCAGCACAACCGTGATACCGCCGGAATTGCCGAGCAGCATCTCGATCAGGGCTGCAAGCAGTTCGGTAACAAGAGCTACTCCCGGTTTCTGGATGATAAAGCCTGCCAGTGTGGCTGCCATAAACCAGACACCATAAATGGGTTCATATCCAAGTTCTGAGAGGCCGAGCGGTGTCAGCGCGATACAGCACGCATCCCCGATATAGCAAACCGCCAGATAGATGATGGCAAAAACAACACCGAGGATCGCCATCATAATGACATCTCTTAATTTCCAGCTTTCTTTTTTCATGTTTATAAATCCTCCTTTTACGAACTGCACATGTCTGTTGGTTCACACCACTTCTTATGATAATACGCATCGCTCCGCCTTACGGCTCTCGCGCTGCTGCAAAAATGAGCATTCCGCGGCATACCGCTCCATGCTCATTTTTGTTACGGCCTCGAGGTCCTGCGACAGGGCTTCAAGACCGATTATCATAAAAAATGTCCATGTGCTGGTGCACGCCACTTCTTTATGATAACCACGCACAGCTTCGTTCTTTGAACTCCCGCTGTGCTACGGATATTCGCACCCGGGCGTATCCGCCCTATGTGCTCATATCCGTGCGGGTCTCAAAGTCTTGCGAAAGTGTGCCCAGCTTTGCTGCGCCCATTTCGCAGCCCTTGATACCCTGTTATCATAAAAAATGTAGCCCGGACAACGCCGAGCTACATAGTATCTGATCTCACAATGTTTCCCTTCGATGGCATTATCCAACAGGTTCTATGGGTCATGAACGATCTCAGTTCAAATCTCAGCCGAATTTCACCGGCACCCCTGTATTGCATGTGCAGTTTTTATTTTACTGGGTAAAATTTATAATACCAGGTAATAATTGTCAAGTATAAATCAAATCTGGCTGATACACTCCAGCATGGTATAAAATCTACCTTTTTCACGTCCGTCCGAATAGCGCCAGACTCCCTGCCACTCCGCATGTTTTTTGGACAGCATTGTCAGATCGTATGTTTCTTTTTTGCCATGGGATCCATGTATTTCCCGCGGCGTATGATATCTGAGCGGATTTCCGACATAGCTATTGTATTGATCCGAGTCTTCTTTAAAACTCCTTGGGACAAGCACCGGCTGTGGCTGACCGATCAGGCGGTATGCCCTGCCAATCCCCCGAAGGAGTTCCTCCTTGTTGGTAAAAGCAATGGTATTTTCCAGCGTGATCCCACAGATAAATCCCTTATATTCCGGTTCTGTCTCATCCAGACAGACACGGATGCAGGTGACAGGAAAATCTGCCTCCATATTTTCTGTATTTGCCATAAATATTTCCCTTTAAATAGCGTCAAAGCTGTACTCCAGCTTCACGTCCGTCTTTCCGTAGCGATTATAGTAAGCCGCCTCGATACGCGACATAACTTTGCGTGCCGTCTCGTACTGACAGGTCGGCAGCAAAACAATAAACTGGCTCTTGCTGTAACGGGTGATCACATCTCCGGAACGAAGGCAGGTCAGCAGGACTTCCTTCATATTGTCCATCGCCTCGAGGATCAGGTGGTTCCGGCGTTCCGGTGCCGTTTTTTTCAGAGGCACAAAACCGATCGTAAGCAGAGACATAAAAACGGAGATCCCCATACGGTCCGCGCGGCGAAGTTCCAGCTGGTAGATCTTTTTAAAAGTACCATACTCACAGAAAAAGGCGCCTTGCCTGTAATCGTCCATGAGTTCCTTCTGAATCTTTTTGATATTCTTCTCTTTGGACTGTGTCTGTTCCATAAGCAGCGGCCAGATGGATTGCAGCTGTTCTGTAACCTCGATATCCAGGTTTTCATACAGAAGTTCTTCCGCAGTATGATAATGATCCAGCGCAAGCTTCATCTTATTCTGACCGATGAGTGCTCTGATCAGCCATGCATGATTTTCCTCACTCAGGTTGTCCTGTTTCAGAGCCTGATTTGCTATATCCTCAGCACGCTCATACTCTTTATCTTCTAAAAGGATCCGGCAGAGTTCGCTTACCATAGAGTTATAGCTGGACTCATAGGTTACCTTGGTGGAAAGCACCCAGTAAATCTCCTCATGACGTCCTAAAAAGGCGCCCGGATAAACATGGATGGCCTTCTCATAGCAGGTTTTCTTTGTTTCCCGGTCTCCCACCTGTCCTTCCCTGTAATTTTTATCAAAAATCTCCGTATCGATCTCGACCGGCAGATCAGGATTCCAAAAATACGCTTTCTTTCCGGTAAGAATAAAATCCATGTCTTTATCCAGCTTTTTGAGGATCGTTCTCAATCGGTAAACGAGATTTTTCAGGGTGCCAAGCGGATTCTCACCCTCCTCTTCCGGCCAGAGCACTTCGATCAGTTCCTGACTGGAGATCACCTTCCCATGGTTCTGGAGAATATATGCCAGAAGACGCACCAGTGAAGGAGAATGAAACTCCTCTTCTCCCAGTGTCTTCTCTTCTCCTGTATCCATCTGCTTCGTTATGCACAGACTGCCGAACAGCCTTACTTTGATCCTGGGCTCCATATGTTCCCCTCTGCTTAGCAATAAAGGCTTAAAATAAGTTTACACGGCAATTATATCGGCTTTCCCTGAAACGGTCAATGCACTTTTCCCTGAAAACAGGCAGGAATTGACACGCTTCTTTCCGCAATTTATAATGAGGTTGTGCGTGGTTCATAAAAAATTTTATACCGCGTTACGCGCGGCGCCACATTTTTTTGAAAGGAGAATGCAGAATATGCGAAAGAAGATTGTTTCTGTCAGTTTCGTGATCAGCATGCTCCTTCTCTTTTCGCTTTTTTATACCGGCTGCAGTTCCGAGGCCGAAGCTGCGAGCCCTTCCGCCGGCAGTACTTCCGCAGAAGGCAGTTCGGCCACAGGCAGCAGAGATGACAATACTTCGTCCGCAAAAAACGCATCCGGCAGCAGCCAGGCAGACAGCGCTTCCTCTGCGGGAAGTGCATCCACATCATCTGCATCCGGCAAGAGCGGCGGCCGCACAACCATCAATGAGATCACTGCACCGAGCGCGCCCGGAACGGTTGTCTACGGAGATGAGACCGCATCTATCGATGCCTCCAATACCGCAGACGGCTATATCTGTGTTTCCTATGCAGGGGATTCCGACAATCCCAAAGCGCAGGTCGTGGGGCCGGACGAAAATACCTATACTTACAATCTGGAAAAAAATGATACCAGCGTCTTTCCGCTGACAGCCGGAAACGGCACTTATACAGTCTCCATTTTGGAACATATCGATGGCAACTCCTATGCAGTCATCCTCTCTCAGGATATTGAAGTGACCCTGGAAGATGAATTCCGGCCTTTCTTAAGTTCCAATCACTATGTTCAGTATACACAGGGGGACGAAGTCACAAAGCTGGGGATCTCGATCTCGGAAGAATCCACGGACGATCTGGATTATGTCACCAACATCTATCATTATGTAACGGAAAACATCACCTACGATACGGAAAAGGCAGAAAATCTCGGAACCATTTACTGCCCGGACCTGGAGGAGACGCTCTCCACCAAAAAGGGCATCTGTTTCGATTATGCGTCTCTTATGACTGCCCTGCTGCGCAGCCAGGGGATTCCGACCAAACTGGTCTTTGGTTATTCAGGAACTGCTTACCACGCATGGATCAGCGTTTATCTGGACGAGATCGGCTGGGTGGATAATGTGATCCAGTTCGACGGCAAAAACTGGGAACTGATGGACCCGACGCTCGCAGCCAACAACAGAGAAGAATTCGTCAGCAAATATATAGGAGACGGCAGCAACTATACCGTTAAGTATTGTTATTAGAAACGCAGCCAGCATCTGCTTACTATTATGATCAGCGATCAGATCATCATTTAGGAGGAAAACATGTCGGATAAACTTCAACAACGGCCTATGTCAAATACGGAGCTTTCCCTCTTCTGCGAACAGCTCTCCCTAACACTCTCTGCCGGCATTTCAGCCACAGAGGGGATCCGGATCCTTCTGGAGGAGTCGGAAAAGAGGCAGGAAAAAGAACTGCTCACAGACATTCTGGAACATCTGGAAAATTATGAGACTCTTTACGATTCCTTGAAAGCGACCGGCCTATTTCCGGATTATATGCTGAATATGATGCGGATCGGCGAGGAAACCGGTACCCTGGATGAGGTAACCGCTTCACTCAGTGCCCATTATGAGCGGGAGGAAGCGATCACCAAAAGCATAAAAGATGCCATCACGTATCCGATCATCATGGCTGCCATGATGGTAGTGGTCATCCTGGTGCTCCTTGTAAAGGTCATGCCGATCTTTAATCAGGTATATATCCAGCTGGGAACGGAGCTGACCGGTATCTCCAGAGTACTGCTCACGATCGGTCAGGTGATCAGCCGCTATTCCATTCCGATCGTTGTGGCTGCAGCTGCAGTGATCACTTTTATCCTGATCATGTCACGCAGCAAAAAGGGCAGGGAGCTGTCTTTGAAACTTGCCTACAAGACAGGCATCTCCAGACAGACCTACGATGATATCGCAGCCATGCGCTTTGCCGGCGGCATGACACTTACCATGCGCAGCGGTCTGGATGCCGATAGAAGTCTGGAACTGGTGGAAGCTTTAAATGATAACCCCTATTTCAGCAAAAAAATCTCCGTCTGCAAAGACAAAATGCAGGAAGGAGCCGATTTTACCGACGCTATCTTCGATGCCGGTATTTTCTCCGGCAGCTATGCAAGGATGATCACCATCGGCGCCAAAGCCGGATCGCTCGAGCAGGTCATGGAAAAGATATCCAGCCTGTATCAGGACAGGATCGACACGCGGTTCAACAACCGTCTCGCCAAACTCGAGCCTACGATCGTCATTGTAATGTCACTCATTGTCGGATGCATCTTATTGTCCGTTATGCTGCCCCTTATGGGCATCATGTCCAGCATTTAACCTGAGGGAGCCATCCTTATGATCCGTTTTCAGAAGCACAAAAAAAAGAAAAATACCCTGGCAGGGCTGATCCTTTCCCTGTGTCTTTTTGCCGCGGTCATTCTGATCTTCTTTTTTGGCATTGGCCGCCTCAATGTCGGGACAAAAGAACGTCAAAGAGAGATCTTATCGAGCGCGATCAACCGGATCGTCACCTATTGTTATGCAATGGAAGGAAACTACCCCGAAAATCTGGACTATATGAAGGAGAATTATGGTCTGACCTACGATGAAACCAGTTTCTTCGTGGATTATACCGTCCAGGGTTCCAATATCTATCCCGATATCACGATCATTGAATTGTAAATTTTCGAAACCCGTATGTAAGGAGTGTGACATATGCGTCGCAAGCTCAGTTCAAACAACCATACCATCGATTTTCTCTTTCCGCTGGCACTCTTTTTTGCCTTTGCGCTCTGCGCTCTGGCAGTGCTGCTCTTTGCTACGTCTGTTTATCAGAATGCGGTCAACACCTCTTCGCGCAATGATTCCGTACAGACAGCCCTTTCCTACGCTGCGGAAAAGATTCATCAGAACGATGCTGCCGATACGGTTTTCCGCTACGACGAGAACGCCCTCACCGCAGCCGGTCTTGCAGGAGTTGATGAAGCGCTTGTCTTTAAAACGACTGCGAATGACGCAGAATACCTGACCTATATCTATGAATACGATGGGAAACTCATGGAACTGTCCGCAAAGGCAGGCAGCGCGATCTCGCCTTCGGCCGGCACCGCGATCCTGGCGCTTTCCGATTTTCAAATAGAAATTTTATCGGACAACCTGTTCCGCATTACCTGTACCGATACAGACGGCAATTCAGATTCTGCCTTTGCCGTTCTGAACAGCTGCCCCTGAGGACGGCGCACAACCATTGCAGCGATTGTTCGGCCAGACAACCGGCCGATCCGGAGGAAAAACATGAAAAGACAAAAAAGGGCCGGATCATCTGTCATGTTCCTTATGGAACTGCTGATCGCCATACTCTTCTTCTCTGTTGCCAGCGCAGTCTGCGTACAGATTTTTGTCAAATCACATATCACGACGCAAAATGCTGCCGCTTTAAACGATGCGGTGATCAACTGCGAATCCATTGCGGATCTGAGCGCATCTACGTCTTCTTTAGAAGAGGCCGGCACCCTGATCGGGGAACTTTACCCGGAAGCTGATGTGGCAGATCATACCTATCTGATCGCTTATGATCAGAACGATGCTGTCGTATCCACGGACGATCCGGAGGTCAGCTATATGCAGATCATCCGGCTTTCCCTCTCCGATCCGGATGCTTCCATGCTGATAACAGATCAGTATTATCTGGCAGCTGATCCCTCTATATCGGCAGCAGACTTCGATCCCGAAGCGATCTCCGATGCAAACCTGATCTATTCTCTACAGACAGAACACCATTTTGCCCTGCACAGCGGGGATATCGACCGATTGATTGATCGGAATTCCTCTCTCAGTGCAGATACAAACACAAATTCAAATACAAATACAAATTCAGAAGGGAGGGATTCCTGATGGATCAAAACGCTTCCGGCAACAAGGGCAGCCGCTCCTTTATCCACACGGGTGCCTCTTCACTCCTGGTCATCTTCGTGCTTGTGGTCCTGGCCACATTCGCGGCCGGAACCCTCTCGACCGCCCATACAGATTACACTATGGCCGAGGATCTCTCAGAGCGCAAATCGGAATATTACGAAGCCGCCAATACGGCAGAGCAGATAGTCAGCAGCATCGATACTGCTCTTGCATCTGCCTTCACCTCATCTGAAAATGAGACAGCTTACTTCGATGCGGCAGCTCAGGCAATATCGCTTATCAATGATTCTGCCGAAATCGCATTGACCATGGATAGCCCAAAAGAGGTCTCCTTTTCCCTACCCATAGCGGACCGGCAGAACCTGGAAGTAAGCCTCACGATTTTGTATCCCGGCAATACTTCACAGAATGGTGAGCAATCAAATGATGTATTTTACCGGATCACGAAATGGACCGCTGTCTCTGCTTCCGACTGGGAAGGCGACGATACGGTTTCCATCTTTGATCCCGCGATCAGCCTTGCCGGCTGACCAAGACATACACATGAGACCTGACATGAGATCCGGCAAACGGTGATCATTTCCATCTCTCTTTTAAATTTCTGTAAAAATGGGGTTTTAGAAAATGAATGTAAGAACGATTCTTGAAAAAGCTGTTGAAGAAAAAGTATCCGATGTATTCCTGGTTGCAGGCCGTGCCGTATCCTTCCGCATCAATCGTACGATCAAAAAAGAAGACGGTGAACGGCTGATGCCGGCAGATACCAAAGAACTGGTATCTCAGATCTATGCACTTGCAAATGATCGTGACATCTCCATCCTTTATCAGACGGGGGATGATGATTTTTCCGTTTCCATTCCCGGTCTCTCGCGCTTTCGTGTCAGTGCTTTTAAACAGAGGGGCAGCCTCTCCGCAGTCATCCGCGTCATCACCTACGATCTTCCCAATCCGGAAGAACTGATGCTGCCGCCCTATATTTTTGAACTTGCTGAAAGCAGCAAGGGCATGATCCTCGTAACAGGTCCCGCAGGTTCAGGAAAATCCACAACCCTGGCCTGTATGATCGATCATCTGAACCAGACCCAGGAAAAGCATATCATCACACTGGAAGATCCGGTGGAACACCTGCACCGCCACAACCTCTCGATCGTCAGCCAGCGCGAGATCAATGTGGATACGGTAAACTATGTGTCTGCCCTGCGTGCGGCACTCCGCCAGAGTCCGGACGTGATCCTGCTTGGCGAGATGCGTGATTACGAGACCATTGAAGTTGCCATGACCGCAGCTGAAACAGGGCACCTGCTCCTGTCCACACTGCATACCATAGGTGCTGCCAATACGATCGACAGGATCATCGATGTTTTCCCGGCCAACCAGCAGAGACAGATCGCCGTGCAGCTTTCCATGACACTGGATGCTGTCATTTCCCAGCAGCTCCTTCCTGCCGTTGACGGCGGTGTAGTGCCTGCTTTCGAGATCATGACTGTGAATACCGCGATCCGCAACATGATCCGCGAAAACAAGGTGCATCAGATCGACGGCCAGCTGTACTCTTCAGCAAAAGAAGATATGTTCTCCATGGATTCCAGCCTGCTGCAGCTCTACAAGAAGGGCCGGATCACCCGCGATACCGCTCTGACGTATGCAAGCAACCCGGATATGCTGGGAAAGAAACTTTGACATCTCCGTCAGAAAAGTCCGGTTCCCAAACGTTTAATATACTACAACCGGTGTCCCAACACTTACGATGCTGTAGATCTGCTGCACCGCTTTGTAGGGTGTGTTGATACATCCGTGAGAACCGTTGGTCTTATAAATATCTCCGCCGAAAGCAGTCCTGCTTGCAAGGTCATGGATCCCGATCGCGTCATTAAAGGGCATCCAGTAATCTACATCGCACTCATAGGACGGATTTCCGTTTTCATCTGCAGCTCCTACCATATGGTGGGGGCTCATTTTTGCTGTGATTGCCCATACACCGTTCCGCGGCGTCGCCCGGCCGGAAATCGACAGATTGCCGGATACGATCGGCGTATCCACCATAAGCTCGCCATCTTTATAAACCCACATATTCTGCTGGTCGATACTGATCTCCACATAAATATTTCCGGTGTCATTTCCTTCGGAATCTTCCCGGATAAGGGCCGGTGTCAGATCCTTTGTCTTGCCAGATTTGATCGCTTTTTCGAGCTTATCCGCCGTGCCTTCGGCATCGTAAGTCCAGCCATAGCTATAGCCATAATAAAGGGTCAGTACTTCCCCATCTGTGGTTACGAAATATTTTTCTCCGCTGTCCGTCGGAAAATAGGCTGCCATTTCCTCCGCCCAGGCATCGATCTTTTTGCGTGATATTTTGATATCATCGATCGTATCGCCTTCCACGATCCAATTCTTCAGTGTATCTTTGTCAAGCACCTTGCTCTCTCCGTCCGGAAGCCGGAAGGTGATGACGGCAGACGTCAGCTCCTCGATACGCTGAGCGTAATTTTTCTCCTCCAGCTCCGCATTCAGGTCCTCATCGTCCGCATAGATCTCCGGCGCATAATAGAGGCTTTCATCTGTAACAGACACCTCGCTCTCCCGGTTTTCCACCGCTTCCCGGATCAGAGTCCGGACTGCATCCTGATCCGGTTCATTGCCGATCACTTCCTCCTTGATAGACCAGTATCCATCCTCACCCTGCACCAGGGCGGCGTCTTCAGATACTGTGTAATCTGTCATAAACGGCAGCGAAGAGACCCAGTCGTTCAGCATATCCTGATCATAGGATATTTCCGTGGCGGCATCATAATTGGAATCGCCAAAATGCCCGCCGATCCAGCCGGACGGCTTCTGCTCCTGCAGGATCTCGTCAAGCCTTCCGTCATCCACATAAATCATGTTCAGATCCTGAGCCGTGATCACAGGATCATCCCCGGAGACAGTTTTGACCGTCAACTGAAAGGAATCCACATCGGCCTGGAGGATCTCCTTGACCTCGGCCGGCGTCATATTGGAACAGTCAATGCCGTTGATATAGGTATTTTCGTAATAATGTTCCTGATAAAAATTGCATTCCTTCACAAAAAAGCGGAGCAGCACGATCACAAGAACCGCTGCCGCGGCTGCGACGCAGACAATAATGGTATTTTTTTTCGTGAAGAATTTTTTAAGTTTTTCCGGTATTTTCTGTTCCATAGTCTCTCCCAATCTACTTTTAATCTATTCTTCCTTCTTGCGGATCGGCAGCAGCCTGTAACGCATGGTCGGGGAAGGTGTAAAGAAGCAATTCAGGATCGGCGCGTAAATGATCGCTGTAATACCGCAGGTAAAGCCGCCGTTATAGAGACACAGGCCACTGTGGAAGGTGACGACTGTAGTCACCATCATCGCATGCAGGAAACCGGCTCCGATACCGCCGATCATACCGAAGGAACCTGCTACAGGTGTCAGTGCGCCCGCAAAGCAGAGACCGACGATGATCGCCTGCGTGGACAGTGTAAAAACGCCGAACAGTGAAGCGATAAAATAACCCAGCATAATGGGGATCATGTTAAAGATATGCGCACCACAGGGCGCTACTGCCAGCAGACAGATGATAGAGCCGCAGGTCGGTCCTGTCATACCGGCACCTACCAGATTGTAGTAACCTGTAACAAAAATACCGAAAAGGCCTATATTCATCCAGGTGACCGGAACGCCGAAATCTTTCACCAGATCGCACTTATAACCGCTCTTTCGAAAGACACCGGCAAGTTCTTTTAAAGAGCCCTTATTCTTGACCAATCCAATGACAAAAGCAAGGCCTGAACCGATCAGTGCATAGCAGTTGACGATCAGCCTGTAGGAATCGCCGATATCCGTATTGTCCGGGATATCCACGCCCCTGAAGCGGAAGAGGAAAGCTGCCAGCATGATGCCGATAAAACCTGCCACACAAGCTGCATTGTAAAGTGTATAGCCAAGATGCATATTGGGGCTGTGCGCGCAGAGGATCGGCATCAGAAAACCGGCGATGGTTCCGAGTGCGATGCCCAGGATCACGCTGACCGCAAAATTCGGTGTCGGATAACGGAAGATCCCCTCACTGACAAATGGGGCAAGTGCTGTGGAAAAGACAGCGATATTGACCTGTTTGGCAAAAGGCTGACGTTTTACACGTGTAAACAGCCAGGTTCCGAAAATGCAGGGCCAGATATTCAGGAAATTCATACCAAAGAAACTGAAACCGATGGTCAAAAAATACGCCATGAGAGAAACACCGTTCAGCTCTGCCCCGGAAAATGCGAATACCAGAACAGTGCCAAGACCTGTCATGGCTACATTCAGAAATGCGCCGCCGACCGTGCCGAACTTAAAATAATCCAGTGTCAGCTGGCCAGGTGCGGTGATAATGTCCGCAAAACCCTTTATGTTATCCGAAAAGGATCCTGTGATAAAAGAGAAAATGAAAGTGAGGACCGTGAAAAAGATCATCACTTCCAGCACCTGCCAACTGACAGATGGTTCTTTTTTGTTTGTTTTTGTACCCATTACATCCTCCTTGTCATGATATGGTGATATTCATGCTCTGTGCCGTCCGATCGGCACAATACTCTATACAAAAATCATTATAACATAGGAAACCTTCAGGCGGGGAATAAGATTCAAAAAGCATGGCTGTCGTTTTTTGGGACCCTACCTCTTATATTCCTGCATATAAACGGCAAATTCTTCTTCCGAAAGCGGTTTGGAAAAATAGTAGCCCTGGATGCCGTCGCAGCCCATGTTTTTCAGGAACTGTACCTGTTCCTGTGTTTCCACACCTTCCGCCAGTGTTTCCAGACCAAGATTATGTGCCAGCCGGACAGACGCGGCAAGAACACGCATTTTTCGTTTATCCTCCAGAAGACCCTGACTCATAAAGGACATATCCAGTTTCAGGATATCCAGAGGCAGCGCACCGAGTGCGTTGAGAGAAGAATAGCCGGCGCCAAAATCATCCAGCTCGACCTGAAAGCCAAATTTCCTGCATTCCTGCAGGTGCTGTACCGCCTTATCCAGATCATCAAAGAAGAGGGACTCCGTCACCTCAATATGGAGAAGTGCAGGATCCAAGCCCAGTTCCTGAACAGGTTGGCACATTTTTTCCATAAAGCCGGCATATTCGAAATCTCTTCTCGAAGCGTTTACAGAGATCGGGATAACGGGGATCCCCATATCCTGCCAGCGTCTTAAATTTTTACAGGTCCGGTTCCAGACATAATAGTCAGCCGTAGTGATAAAACCATTTTTTTCAAACTGCGGGATAAATTCAGCCGGAGACATAAAGCCATAAACCGGATGCTCCCAGCGGATCAGTGCCTCCGCACCGATCAGTATTCCGGTCTCGGCCTGGTGCTTGGGCTGATAATAGATCTTAAACTGCTCTTTCTGATAAGCTTCCAGCATACTCTGCTCGATCTGGAATTTTTTCTCCTGTTCCTCCCTGATCGAATCATCGTATTTTGCATACAGTTTTCCGTACTGATGCCGGATCGTCTGCAGCGCCATCAGAGCCCTGTCACACATGACAGAGACGGGGATGCTGCGGTCTACATCGTCATAGATACCGATCTTTCCGCTCACATAAAAGCCTTCAATGACCTGTTTTTCAAGCAGCCTGTTATAAAATTCAACCAGAAATTCTTCCGTCAGCATCTCTGTGTGAGGCATCAGCGCAACAAATCTGTCACCGCTGTAACGGGCAACCAGCGCGCCATTCTCTGCTGCCGGTTTCAGCGCCTGGGCCAGGGTACAGAGGATCCGATCTCCGGCCTCCTCTCCGTACTTTTCGTTGACCGCCTTGAAATCTTCGATATCCGAGATCACGATATCGTAAGGGGTATCCGGATGATCGCGCAGAAGGATCTGCGCATAGTGGTAAAAAGCCTGCTTTGTGTACAGACCCGTAAGCGCATCGTATTCTACGGCGGTCAGCGTTCGAGAAGAGTCGACCAGCTGGATCAGGTTGTTGATACGGGCAAGCAGCACATTGGGATTGTAAGGTTTGGAGATAAAATCCCTGGCGCCCAGATAAAGACATTTCTCCTCTACACCGGTCGCTGTACTCTCGGTTGTTACAATGACCGGGATCTCACTGAGCAAGGGATCCTTACGGAGAACTTTCAGGAACTCGATACCATCCATGACAGGCATGATGATATCCAGCAGGATCAAGACCACTTTTTTGTGGCTTTCCCGCAGCACCTTCAGAGCCTCCTGCCCGTTTCCTGCCGCAAGTACATTGTAACGATCCTCGATCAGAGTGCACATCATTTCCCGGTTCAGATCGTTGTCTTCTACTACCAGGATCGTTCGCTTTGCTTCATAGTGTTCCGGCGCAAGTTCCTGCCCTGCCTGTACGACACCGCCTGCAGCGTATGCATTTTTTTCTGCGGAACCTTCTGCGAGACCTGCCTCTTCCTTCCTGCCGAATTTAGAAATAGATCTCATGCGCATCTGTTTTTTGCATTCATACATTTCCGCATCTGCGCGTTTAAAGACCGCACTGAAATTCTCCCTTTTGGATGGAATGTACTCCCCAAGGCCGGCAGCAAAGTTGATCCTGTCATAGTCCGGAATGCCAAAAGCGTCCGAAAGACAGGAACTCCAGGCCAGTTCCATCAGTTCATGCCTGTTCTCATAGTCGCGTCCTTTCAGATAGACCAGAAATTCATCGCCGCCGATTCGGTAGACCGGGCTGTGGTCAAAGATACGACAGATCTTTCTGCAGTTTTTCAGAAGGTAAAGATCTCCCTTTTCATGGCCTTCGGTATCATTTACCTGCTTCAGACCGTTGACATCGCAGACGACCAGCGCAAAGGGTTCTGTAAGGCCCGCCTTGATCTGTTCGTCCAGAGCCACCTTCATCTTGGAGTAGGCAGCATTATTCCGGACACGGGTCAGCGCATCTCTGCTGCTGTCCTCCTCGATTGTATGCTGCCAGAGGAAACTTCTCAGACGATAGCTGGTGACCTTTATATTCAGAAACAGTGAGATCACCCAAAAACACACCACATTAAAATAGTCGATCTGCTGCAGTTCCGGTGTCTTGCAAATGCGGCAGGCAACCACAAAAAGCACTGCAGAGATCGTAATGAAAATTTCCATCACATAAGGCCTGCCCAGTGTAATCAATGGGCATACCACCAGCAGAACCATAAAGGTGACAGCCAGATATCCCGGCGTGATGACAGCTCCGATCATAATGGAAAACAGAAGCAGGCTTTCATTTAAGAAATAAATAAGCGGCATGAGTGCCGGCGATTGTTCTTTCACCTTAAAATGAAAAAGAAGCGATGCGAGTGCAAAAACGGTCATCATAACAAGGTAGACAATGCTATTTGCCGAAATGCCGGCCACGCTGCCGCTGGTCAGATATACGATTGCAAAATAAATCGCCCCCAGCGGCGCAGTGACCCGCCAGGTACTGTAATTGGTCGCAGCAATAAAGGGCCTGATGTTTTCGAAAGATTCTTCCGAAAGTCCTCCGGTCCTAAAAAAAAGCATCAGTTTTCTAACATACTCTTTCATATAAAGATCCATTCTATCCTGTCATTTCAGGAGAGGCGTTTTATATATAGACTCCGTTTTATTATAATACAAAAACCCCTCCTGCGTCCATATAACGAACGCAGAAGGGGCAAAACCATCCTCACGATATGGCTTTAATAAGCTTTCAATAATGCATGTTCTTTAAAGACCTGCCTGCTCAAGCAGTCCAGGGATCTTTGACTCCCATCCAAGAGACATGATATGAACACCTTCGCAATAAGGCTTGCACTCACGGATGATGCGCGCTGCGATCTCCACACCGGTAATGCCTGCTTTGGTCTTTTCTTTGTCTTTCTTCAGTTCTTCGATCATCTCTTCCGGAACATGAACACCGGCAACATTGGCATTCATGAAACGGCACATGCCGACCGATTTGGGGATAATGATACCCAGCTGCACAGGTTTTCCGAACTGTTTTGCTTTCTCCATGAACTGAATGAATTTCTCCGGCTCAAAAACAGCCTGTGTCTGAAAATATTCTGCACCCGCCATCACTTTACGTTCCATCTTGACAAGCTGGGCATCCACAGAATCACTGCAGGGAGATACAACAGCGCCTTTTGCGAATTTCGGAGGTTCTCCTACCAGCTGGTTTCCGCCCAGATCCTCTCCTTTTTCCAAAAGGCATGCTGCATGGAGCAGGGAAACGGAATCCAGATCGAAAACAGGTTTTGCCTGCGGATGGTCTCCGAGTTTTGTATGATCTCCTGTCAGCATCAGGACATTGTCGATACCAAACATGGCTGCGCTTAAGAGGTCAGACTCCAGTGCGATCCGGTTCCTGTCGCGGCAGGCAAGCTGGAAGATGGGATTCAGGCCCGCATCCAGAAGTGCCTTGCAGGTTGCCAAAGAGCCGAGTCTCATGACAGATGACTGGTTATCGGTCACGTTAATGGCATGAACGCCGCTTAAGTATTTTTTTGCATCTTCGATCATTTCCTCGATGTGGAAACCTTTTGGCGGTCCGACTTCGGCAGAAACTACAAATTCACCTCGTTCAAACAAATCTGTAACTTTCATATATTTTCGCTCCTAATATTCAAAATTATGATTCTTTACACTCTTTGGTTACATCGTCAGTCGCAAAATTATGCAGCTGTGTCGGACAGCGGAGGACATCCAGCCGGCCCTGTTTTTCCAGCCGTCTGTAGATCCGCTCCCAACCGCAGTCCATGGATGGGTCAACTTCGCATTTTCCATCCTTGGTACCACCGCACGGGCCGTTCACCAGACTCTTGGAACAGGCTGTGATCGGGCAGATACCGCCTGTCAGATTCAGATAACACTCGCCGCAGCGACCGCAGTCGTACTCCAGCGGAGTTACTCCCTGGAAGCCCGGCAGATATACAGTATCGCATGCAGCACAGACCTTTTTATCCTCCAGATATTCCGCAACCGTCTGTACACCTACGCCACAGGAAAATACCAGCACCACATCGGCAGCATCGATCTCCGCCTTATGATAAGAAAGACGCAGTTTCATATTTTCGGGATTGCAGATATAATCCGTTGTAAAGATTCCTGTTACATTGTCTTTTGCGACCATTTCCTTCTGCAGTTCTTCTGCTTCTTTTTCCGGAAAGCTGATCTCCTTGCATCCATGGCAGTTGATAATGAAGACTTTTCCATCCACCAGCGATGCAATTGCTTCTTTCGCTTTTAACTGTGTAATTAACATTTTTTCTTCAACTCCATTACCATATTTTTGCCAATACCGATTTTCGCAACCAGCGAGATCTTCGAAGAGCAGATATACTCACAGCAGCGGCACTGGAAGCAATCCATGATATTCGCATCAGAAAGTGCCTGCGCATTGCCTTCGTCTGCATACTTCGCAAAATTCAGCGGTGCAAGTTCCATAGGACAGACGTCTACACAGCGGCCGCATTTAATACATTCCACTGTTTCCGTATGATCTGTCTCGATCGCGATCACACCATTAGATCCCTTAATGATGGGAACCTCTGTGTTCGCAAGGATGGCACCCATCATAGGGCCACCCATCTTGATCGTAACATCTTCGCCGATCGTTCCGCCGCAGTAATCGATCAGATCCTGTACATTGGTGCCGATCTTCACAATATAGTTTGCGGGATTTTTCATTCTCTCTCCTGTTACGGAGACAACTCTCTCAATCAGCGGCATACCCGTCCGGATCGCATCAGAGATTGCTTTTGCCGTGCTTACATTGCTGACGACAGCTCCGACATCCGCAGGCAGCTTGCCGCTGGGAACCATACGTCCCATAACACGCTTGATCAGCATCTTCTCTGCGCCCTGGGGATATTTGGTCTTTGCTACGCAGACCTCCAGATCTTCGCAGTCCTTAACCTTTTCCTGCATCAGTGCAACTGCATCGGGCTTGTTGTCCTCGATCACGATAACACCCTTCGGTGCGCTGACCGCTTTCATAATGGCTTTCAGACCATAGATCACATCATCCGCATACTCCAAAAGTACCCTGTGATCCGCTGTAAGAATAGGCTCGCACTCGCAGCCGTTTAAGAGGACTGCGTCGATCGGTTTGCCCGGCTGCAGCTTGATAAAGGTCGGGAAGCCCGCACCACCCATACCTGTAATGCCTTTTTCTTTTGCGATCGCAACGATCTCTTCCGGTGTAAGATCCGCAAGATCCTTGTTCGGCTTTACAGACTCATCGACTGTGTTCTTTCCGTCGGACCGGATCACGATGGAAAGGACTTCTCCCCCTTTGTTGGGGTGCAGACGCGGCTCAACTGCTACAACAGTACCACTCACACTCGAATGGATGTTGCTGCTGACAAAGGATGGTGCCTCTGCGATCTTCTGTCCGACTTTGACTGTATCGCCCACATTGACGATCGGTGTCGCCGGTGCACCGACATGCATGGATGTCGGAATAACAACCATTTCCGGCTCCGGGAAACGTTTCAGCGAGATACTTTCTGTGAAGCCCTTCCTCTCACAGGGATGTACCCCGCCGTAATAACCGTCGAAACGGCCGGCCCGGATATCTGCCACGTATTCTTTGATCTCTTTTACACTGACCCTTGCATAATCGCGGATCTGTACGGGCTGATCCAGAAATTCCTTCTGTCTTCCCTGTTTTTCCAGTCTCTGATAGATCTTCTCCCACGCACAGTCCTTGGCGGGATCGATCTCGCATTTTCCGTTCTTTGCACCGCCGCACTGGCCGTTGATCAGGCTCTTGGAACAGTCCACGATCGGACAGATACCGCCGGTGACATTCAGATAACACTGGGCACAGGCACCGCAGGTTTTCTTCGTCAGTGCCATGCCATGATAGCCGATATAATTCAGCGAATCGGTCGCTGCCATGACCGGCTGCTCTGCGATGTCCGCAACGGTCTGGATCCCCAGTCCGCAGGAAATGACAGCTACATGCTCTGTGCCTGCGGGGATGGCATCCTTCAGACATTTTTCTGTCCGGATCTTATTGCACAGAAAATCGGTTTTCACCATTCCCGTGATAGTCTTGCCCCCTGCCGCGGCAATTTCCGCGAACGCAGCGGGATCCGGCTCGTCCACAGTGTCATATTCTTTAAAACACTTATTGCACGAAACCACGAACAGATTGTCCCTGTTTTGAAGCAGGGTCTCAAGTTCGTCCTTATTCTTTAACACATACTTGGTATAATCCACCCATTACCACCTTCCTATAGATTTAGTTTTGCTCATGGCAGTCGGATCGCAGAAGACCGGACCTCCTCCAAATAAATCCGGATATCACAAACTGCCATAACTACGCGCAATTATCATATCACAGGATGACTTTTGCGTCCATAAGCAGACTTTTTATTTCACTTTTTATTTCATAATGAAGTTTTGAAATAATTCTCCGAAATGATATTCCGAAATAAAATTCCGGCATCAAGTCCGCCGGCAGACTTCAGATCCCCATGATATCAAACACAAGGCCGCAAAATGTCTTGACCGCTGCCGGCAGAGCATTTTCATCCAGATCAAATTTTCTGCTGTGCAGTGGTTCCTGGGTTTCAGAGATTGTCCAGAAGAGCAGGCCCTGTCCTCCATGCTGCTGCACACGTCTGACCATATAGGCAAAATCCTCGCTGACTTCTGTGGTCTCTCCAAGAGGAGCCACTTTCAAGTTCAGTTTTTCCTCGCATACCTCGATGCAACGTTCGATCAATTCCAGATCTCCTGCCATACCCGGTGCAGCTCCCGCAAGTGAGATCTCACAGGTACAGCCATACATATCGGCAGCGGCTTTCAGGATCCTGTGTGCGCGCTCTTCCATAAATGCATTTGCTTCTGTAGAGGAGCCACGCACCTCCAGTTCCATTTCGGCCCGATCCGGGATGACATTTCTTGCGGTTCCGGCATGCAGGGTACCTGCATTGACTCTGGTCTCACAGCCGCCCACGCGCGGGATCGCATGCAGGTTCAGCACTGCGGTGCAGGCCGCCAGAAGGGCATTCCTGCCCTGCTCCGGATCGGAGCCGGCATGTGCCGCAAGGCCGGAAAAAACAACATCCAGCTTGCTTGTCGCAAGGCTTGGGCCGATACTCATATAAACATCACAGTTTTCCAGATCGGCTGCCGGCTTCATGTGATTTGCGATCACAAAATCCACATCATCCAAATGTCCGTTTTCCACGATCGAACGTGCGCCCCGCACGCCTTCTTCGGCAGGCTGAAAGATCAGTCGCACCCTGCCTTTCAATTCCGCCCGATACTGCATCAGAATCTCCGCCACAGCCAGACCGACAGCGATATGCGCGTCATGTCCGCAGGCATGCATGACACCTTCATTCACAGATCGAAATCCCTCTTTCTGCGGACGGTGTCCTCTGGAATCGTCTTCCGCAATGCGAAGGGCATCCATATCAAAACGCAGGGCGATCGTCGGGCCTTCCCCACAATCCAGATCTGCGATCAGACCGGTAAAACCGCCCCTGGTCAGGCTCGCCCAAGGCTCTTCCGCCCCTTCTTGCAAGGCGCATGCAAACTGCCGCTCCAGTTCTTCCTCTGTGGGCAGACCCATACGTTTGTCTGCTTTGCAGACGCCACGGCCCGCCAGAACACTGTAACCCATATCTGCCAGCCTTTTGGCAATGACCGATGTCGTCCGAACTTCACACCAGCCTGCTTCGGCATGGCGATGAAACTCTCGCCTGGCATCGCGCATCTTCTGCTTCAGTTCGTCCGCCAGGAAGCACATTCTTTCATAGTTATTGTCGCTTTCATAATTTTCGTTTCTTTCGTATCCCTTATTTTTCGTATTTAGGCTATCCCTTTTATTCATATTCTTTCACCTTTTTCCATCTGTGCGCTCAAAGGAACATGATCCATACCTGAATGGCATAAGCGATCAAAAACAGAGCCATCCAGCCGTTCACCATCTTTTTTTCAGCTTCCAGAAGACCCGCCACCTCTCTCACAAATGCATTGGGCCAGAAATACCATTTTGTTCTGCTGCCCATGCCCAGAGGATAAAATCCTGCTCTTCTGGACCAGAGACCGCTCCGGAAAACATGGTAATTTGTTGTGGAAAAAGCTACTTTCGCGTGCGGATTTCTCTTTTCTATGATCTCTTTGGAGAATTGCATATTCTGAAAGGTATTTGTTGCCTTCTCCTCCATAATGATATGTTCTTCCGGCACCCCGAGGGAGAGCATATAATTTTTCATGCATTCCGCCTCGGAACAGACCTCATTGCGACCCTGCGCCCCGGATGGGATCAGGATGGGCACTTTTCCTGTCTTCTCGATCTGTTCGCGATAAAACCCGACTGCCCGGTCGATCCTGCCCTGAAGCAGCGGATAAGGCGTACCGTCTTTTCTCATGGCGCAGCCGAGGATCACGATATAATCCATATCATAAGGCGGATACTGCCTGGCAGCGGTGATTCCGCAGATAATCGATCCCAGAAGCATACATTCAAAATATACATAGACCATGCAGAGGCTGCCGAACACAAAGGTCCATATCTGATACATCAGCTCAGACCCTTCAAAGGAGCGATTCATAAGCAGCGCCAAAACCATACCGCCGATCAGCAAAAGGCTGAAGATGATCCCAAGGGCATTCTGGATCCTGACGCTTTCATGTCTCATAAGAGAGATGTTGCTGATAAACATCACCAACGCAAAAACAGTGATAAAGGGAATGCTTATGAACATAAAATTCCACCCTGCATTTACCAGCATATCCACTGCCCACAGACCATTATAAACAGAGGGCATACGCAGCGTATTGATCAGGATATACAGAAGCGACACTGCCAGGCTCAGGATAAAGAGGCCAAATCCATTGCGATAGATCGATCGATAGGAATAAAGCTCTGTGTTTTTTCTGTCCCAGAACATACGCAGCAGAAAAAATGCTATGGAAAAGAAGGACAGGGTCAGAACCACCAGCATGGGAACATAACCACCGATACTATACGAAACCCAATCAGAAATCGCGAGAAATCTGTTTACATGGATCAGTGCAAGCTGTTCATCCTCTCCAGAAGCAGCAACCGTCAGCATTGTGGAACCACTGCTTAGAGAATGCAGTGTCACGCGGGCAACCGACCCGTCAACTGTAATATCTGTGACTTCGGCGATCCCCTCCTGTTCCCATACTGTGCTGACATCCTCCGGGGTAAGGCCTTCACTTGCAAGATTGAAATAGAGGTCTGCCTTTCTGGAAAAGACGATCTGGATCAGAAGCAGCAGGAGGATCGTCACTGCGATCATGCACAGAAGCGGACGCAATCCATTCTTTGGTCTCTCTGTATTTTTTTTCTTTTCCGCCATGTTTTTGATCTTCGTATGGCAGTTGTCAGGGCTCGCGTTCATTGTTCTTCCTTCGGTCGAAACCTCTTTGATCATAGAATTTTCTTTTTTCTTCATACATCATCCGGTCTGCGCGTTTCTCAGCTTCCATCAGTGCTTCGTCTTTTCCCAGTTTCGCATAGCCGATGGAGATACCGATCGGGATCTCCCCACCCATTCTGATGTCACCGCATGCCCTTCTGGCCGCCTCTATCTCTTTCTCCACGCGCTGAAGATCATCATCAAAATAAATTGCGGCAAATTCGTCACCGCCCACCCGGTAGATCTTGTAAGCACCTTTCATATGTTTCTGCAGCTGCCCGGCCGTCAATTCCAACAGACGGTCGCCTTCGCTGTGGCTGAGTGTATCATTGACCATTTTTAAGCCATTGAGATCACCGATTACATAGATCAGGCTCTCCCCACCTGCGATCTTCCGGGCAATGATATGTTTCAGATCGTACTCATAGCAGTTCCTGTTCCATACGCTCAGATAAGAATCCACAAAAGCCTGTTTCTGAAACTTGCCGACCGGATTCTCGACAGCAAAGAAAAGACCGACTGCTGTAATGGTAAGCGCCTCCGCCGTAAACAGAAATTCCGGAACCAGAATCTGTATCAGCAAAAGTCCCAAAGTGATACAGGATAAAGGCAGCACAGTGCCCAATGCGATCCGATCTACCCGTTTATGACAGATCACGATAATGATATCCGCTACAATAAGGAAGAGGAACCCCAGGGCAAAGCAAAGTGTCGGCCCGATGCCTGCACTGTATTTTGTCGCACCTCCCTGAATATAATCGATCGGTGCCAGCAGCATGACCAGAATGCAGGCACAGCAGATCAGAACACCACCAATGAGAATCAATCTTCTTTGCTTTCCCTTTGGAAAGACAATCGATACAACGTAATCCAGATATAAGAGGGAATACAAAAGCGAAAACGCAAAAAATAAAATATGACAGAAATCGTTCAGCCCACTGCTGATCCCATCCATATTGACGGTGACCTCTGTTACAAGCGCCATAATGCAATGTCCCAGGCAGACCAATGCAAAGGGGAAAAAGACATTTTTCCCGTCTCTGAATCTGGCACAATATCTGTCATATGCGATCAGGAACAACATGATCCCGATTGAAAATATTTCCGGTCTGATCAGCACGAGTGTGTTCATATTGGTTATCTCCGCATTTATCATTACAAGGTTTGTATATATTATACTCTCAAAAACAATACTCCAGAAAAATTATACCCCAGGTCGGATGAATTTACCACTGATAGAGTGTTCAAAACAGCGCAAAAACAAATGAACGAAATGATTTGCAGAACGATCTGTCCGGTATTCAAGACTCGCTTGTCTTGCAGAATATAATGTGCTATGATAGGGCATGAAGATTAGTTTGGACTAACCGCATGAAAGATCGAAAGATTGATCCACATACATTATCAGAGAGGTACGCATATGTTATATGATTACCAATACACCATCGCCGGTCTGCTGGCAACTCTGGTCCTTTTACTGGTCAGCCTTCAGAGGCGTGGCTATTTATATTCTAAAAGCAATCAGATTTATTTCAGTCTGATCTACTGCAATCTGATCTCCGGCTGTTTTGATCTAACGACCTTCTGGACCATATCCTACCCGCAGTCCTATTCTCTGGTCTACGATTATGCCACCAACATCTCCTATCTGATCTTTTACAGCATTCTGGCGGCTACCTTTTTCCGTTATATTGCTGCTCTTACAGGTGGAAAGACCATACAAAAAACGACGCGGTGTCTTTATCTCGCCGCAGTCATCATTCAGACATTGCTTTTGCTGACCACCCCACTGACCCACTGGATCATTTATTTTGACGGGAATCTGGTCTATCGTCACGGACCTCTGATGTGGCTGATCTACGCGATCCCTTATGGTCTTTTGTTTGCGGCCTTTTGGTTTGTCCTCCGAAATAAGGACCGTTTTAACCACCTGCAGATCCAGATCATGGCGATACTTTATGTCCTTATGCTGTCCTATTCAATGGTGCAGCTGCGTTTCAAAAAGATCGATCTGGGCTGTTTGGCTTTTGCCCTGATCTTATTTATCATTTATATGATCTTTGAAAATCCGGCTTATTATAATTATCGTCAGACCAAATGTCTGAATCACCGGGCTTTTCACCAGGAAGCAGAACGGCTGTCTCAGCAGGATAAGAACAAAGTCAGACTTTATCTGATCGTCCTTACCAACCGGCCTGATACCGAGAGCATCCATGCAAAATATCTGATGGAAGAACTGCAGCTGGCTGCAGCCAACCGTCTGAGCAGAGTCTTCGGTTCCTGTGCCTACTGTGTGGACAAATTCCGCTTTGCTCTTATTTTTAAAAATAGTGACCATCGCTTGGAAACAGATATTCTAGCAAAAATAGATACAGCACTTCAGACACCGGTCACATTCGGTGGGGAAAAAGCAGCGATCTCTTACCAGGTACGAGGCGTCGATTTTGCTTCTCTGGCGATCAGCGATGATTTTGTGGATCACCTGGTGGAAAGCATCCAGCAGTCCCCCGTAAATGAACTGTTTTCCGACGGAGATATCTCAGAGATCTTACTGGAACAGCACCGGTACCGACTGATAGAGGACGCAGTACTGGAGGCAGTGGAAAAAGACCTCTTTGAGGTTGTTTATCAGCCGATCTACAGTCTGGAGAAGAAAGACTTTCATTCTGTCGAGGCGCTGATCCGTCTGAATGATCGCCGGCTTGGCGCCATACCGCCCATGCGTTTTATCCCCATTGCGGAGAAAAACGGAAGCATCTTAGGTGTGGGAGAATGTGTATTTCGAAAGGTTTGCGATTTTATTGCCGGGCATCCCCTGCGGGATCTGGGCATTCGCTATATCGAAGTGAATTTCAGTATGGTGCAGCTCATGCAGCCGGAACTGGCAGAGCATTATATCCATATCATGCATGCATATGGCGTATCTCCTGAAGAGATCAATATAGAAGTGACGGAATCGGTAGAACTTGGATCCGATCCCGTCGTTCACGAAAACATCCGGATCTTTACCGAGGCCGGTATCCGTTTTTCCATTGACGATTTTGGTTCGGGATTTTCCACTTCCGGTTATCTCTTCCGCCTTCCCTTTGACCTGGTAAAGATCGACAAGAGCCTCTTGTGGAGCGCCTTCATTGATGAGGCTGCCATGACGATCCTGCAGCAAACCATGGCGCTTGTCCATGCGCTTGGCAAACAGATCGTGGTGGAAGGGGTCGAGGACCAGTCTATGGTGGATCTGGTGGCCGCCAACAAGGGAGAATACCTGCAGGGCTTCTTTTATTCCAAGCCTCTTTCGGAGACTGATTTTCTATCTTTTTTAAAAATGTGCTGAAGTTTCAGCATGATCAAGGATACCACCAGCGTGATTGCGCCAATCAGAAAAGCTGCCATCTAAGCCCTGTAGCATTCCTCACCGTCTATGATCGTAGAGAGCAATTTCGCATCTGCGATTTCTTTCAGGCCTGCCTTCAGGAAATTCTTATCATAAACGCACATATTGGCCGCATATCCGATCCTGAGTGTGCCCAGATGATTTTCCTGTTTCACAGAATAAGCCGCCCCGGCGGTGATGCCGCTCAGTGCTTCTTCTCTGTCGATGCACTCATTGGCATTCCACTGATACGAATCATCCGAACCCGGTATATTTCTCTCACATGCCATATATATGGATCTTTCGAATGACATGGCCGTCGAGACAGGATAATCACTATGGAAAGCTATGATGCCGTTGTGATTGATAAAGGATCGCAAAGGATATCCGTAGAATGTTCTCTTCTCACCGATAAATTCTACAGACTGTTCATAATATCCATCCTGGCGGGCCATCCACAAGGGTGCCACAACCGCAACCGCATTCAGATCACAGAGGCGCTTAATATCCTCTTTTCGCATCACCTGCAGATGGCAAAGCGCATTCCGCATGTGCATGTTGCCGGTCTCTATCTGTGCTTTTTCCATACAATCCAGGGCAAAACGTACCGCTCCGTCACCGATCGTATGCTGATGGACATTCAACCCGCATTTCTCTGCTTCTTTATAGAGTTCGACCACACGGTCAAAATCGCAGAAACGTTTCACACCATAATACCCGGCGCGGTCCTTATAAGGCTCATCCAGCCAGGCTGTGTGGGCTTCGACTACACCGTCCATAAAGATCTTGACACCGGTGATCTGCAGATATTCGCAGTTATAAAGATCTGCCAGTTCCCGGGCTCTTCTGACAACAGCCGGATAGTCTTCCGCATGCTCATCCATCATATAACCCGCATAGACCCTGATCTTCCACTTGCCCTCTTTGATCAGCTCGCTATAGTATTTCAGTGCCTTCTCTGTAATGCCCGCTTCATAATAAGCTGTGATGCCTTTGGAAAGTGCAAAGTCCTGCCATATCAGCAATGCCTTTTTAAAGAGTTCTGGTCCGACATCTGACATTTTTCTGGTAATATCTATGACCGGTCCTTCTGAAATATAGCCGGAAGGCTTCCCATCTGCATCCAGCCGGATGATATCGGTGCCCCATTCTTCTGCAGCGGCTCTTGTGATACCGAATTTTTCCATGCCCGCTGTATTAAACCAGATCGAATGCCCATCAATAGAATTTAATGCCATGGGCTTATCCGGGCAGATCGCATCGAGCATCTGCGCCGTCGGCTCTGCATCTCTTACCAGCCAGCCGGCGCCGTAATAAAAAGCATTTTCCGGATGGGACTCTACGAACGCCTTCATCAAATTCACATAATCCTGCATGGACTGACCTTCTGTAAGATCCGCAAAATAAGCCAGTCTGATCCCCGCCATGGAACCATGACAATGCGCTTCGATAAACCCCGGATAGATATAGTTGTCGCCGTAATCCATAACAAGTGTATTTTCATCACAAAGCGCTCTGGCGATCTCGGCACTTCCGACATACTGGATCTGACCATCTTTCACAGTCAGTGCTTTCAGAACCGGAAAGCGCGGGTCCAGTGTAATAATATTTCCCAGGATTAATTTTTCAGCTTTCATATATACCCTCGTTTCAGTATGGTTTTTTGTTAACAGATCCGTATTTGAAAAACACAATTACAAAGACCTTTCCACAGCTTCTTCCAATTCAAAGGAGAAAAGCAGCTTCAGCCGGTCTCGGGGCGAATCCAGGTCTACACCCGTTATGTTCTGGATCCGCTCAATTCGGTAAGAAAGCGTACTCCTGTGAATAAAAAGCGTCCTGGCAGTCTGCAGCATATTCCGCTCCAGACGCAAATAGACCTTCAGGGTCTGATACAGCTCTGTATGGTTTGCAGTATCATATTTTTTCAGATCATGCAGGGCATCTGCCGAAAGAAGAGCCAGAGGCATCTCGTGAAGCATGGTGTCCGTCGTGTAATCCAGCAAAAAATGATCGAAATAATAATACCAGTACATACTGTCGCTGCGGCGCCCAAGGCTCACAGCAATATCCGCCTGTCTGTAAGCATTTTTCAGAAAGAAAAACCCTTCATATTCCGAACTGATCCCAAGTTTCAAGAGATTATCCCTTAAGAAAACAGCCAGGCCGGTCACGATCTCCCGTACCGTTTTTTCTGTCCTGCTCCTGTTGATCAAGATCACAACCCCATCCCGGTAAGAGAAAATAATGCATTCCGGCAGCAGAACATGCAGTCTCTCTGCGATCGCTGCATTGGAGACCAGATAGGCCTCCGGCTGATCCGGAACGATCTTCAGACAACAGTAATCATCTTCCTGACCCCATTTCATTCCCGCCAGGATGCGGCGGACATTCTGCTCGTCCGCGTTTTCTCCGTCCAGAATCCTGGTAAATTCTCTGCTCATCAGTCCGCCGTATTCCATTTCCTGAAGAGAGCTCTTCTTGATGGCTTCCTGCAGAAAATCACCCAGATAATCCATAACCGCATAATCTCCGGGCTGGATCACATTTTCCAGCTCATCCACCAGAACCCGTCCCAGATAACGATTTTCATCATACAGATTTCTGTAGAGGATCGGATAACCTCTCTGATTAGCTGAAAACAGCACGGCTTCCCGCTTGTTCAAACCGTCAAGATACTCCTGATCCAGCTGAAAATCATTTCGCAGGCCCATATTCACTACATCGCGCCCGGTCTTTGGATTTTGGGACCAGGTATGTACCTTCAGGATATCGCCCGCATAGGACAGCACATTAAAGTTTTGATCGTGAATAAACATGGGATTTCTGAAAACGGAAATACTTGCCGCAAGGATCGCATCCAGCGGACGTTCTGCAAGAAGCGCACGCTGCAGGTCCTGATTCCACCTTTCAAAGACCAGGAAGATATCCTGAAGAAGATCCAGCAGACAGAACAGATCGAAATCATCCAGAACGCAGATCATTGGGCGATCTGCGGGGATCAGTTCCGGGGTCAGCCTGCCCAGAATGATGAAGCTGCATCGATTGTTTTCTGCCAAGGTCCGCTGCCATTGCTCTGCACGGATCAGATAGACAACATCGTTTTTCAATCGGATCCCTTCATCATAAATACCGACCCGGTTTAAAAAGCTTCTGTCTCCGCGGGCATAATATTCAATTTTGATATATCTGCGTTCCAACGTATCCGCCAGAAGGCGCATATTCAAACGAAAGCCCTGCTGTAATGCCATACTATCCGACCCCTTTGTTTTTTGCTATCAAATGCCTCCCATGTACCCGAAGTCCGGCTTCGCAGCACCCTGGTCCGGCTGATAGTCTTATCGCACTAGTAAAGGATCCTCCTGTCCGTCAGGAACAGGAGGATCCTTCTATTTCCCTTTGGGTTTTTACCCACTTATCATACTACAAAAAGCTTATGATCTGCAACCGGATAGCGGTCCGCTGTTTTAATCTGCAGAGACCATCCCGGAACACCAGGCAGTTCTGATCAAAGATTCAGATACATTTCACGACTGTAGCGATACAGTTCTTCCGCAAGGTTGACACCTCTGTTGCCCTTTACATCGCGCAGACGGGCAGCAAAACGGCCGGTACGGGCCAGATCGTCCACCTTCTGATGAACATGCTGAACAGCCTCCTCATCGGAGAGTTCTGCCGGAACCATCCAAAGTGTACACTGAGCCAGATCTTTTCCATACTGCTCCATGATCGCCTTCTTATCGTTGGCTGTATCCTGTCCTTCCCATGCATCCCAGCCGGCCTCGATAAAGAGCGGCATCAAAGTTGAGATGTTGCCGCAGGAATGGATGCATGCATACATTCCCATATCATGGATAGCTTTTGTGATCTTCTGATACTGCGGCAGAAGCAGTTCCCGATAGGTATCCGGAGAGAAGAAGGTGCTCTTCTGTGTTCCCATGTCATCATGGAACAAGATCATATCGGTGCCATAAACATCATGCGCGATCTTGATCAGCTGGATATGCCAGTCGGTCAGTTTATCGTAGAAGGCAGTCAATGTCTCCGGCTCCTCAAGAAGTGCCATAAAAGCCTCTTCAAAGCTGATCAGATCCGCGGTTCTCTCGAACAGACCGTTTACAATTACAAAATAAGTAAAACGCTCCGGCGCGATGCGGGCTTTGTAATTCTCTTCGTAATCCTTTTTCCAGTCAATGGCATTGAGATCCGGGAATACCAGTTCTTCTTCCCATCTGGTGATGTCATCCAGACGGATAAATCCCGGTTTTACCATGGCTGCTTTGGTATTGGGCTCATACATCCATTCGATCCCGAACCAGTCGGTGCCGCCAAAGTTTCTGGCCTGCGCATCCGGCATGACCAGGGGCTGCAATGCATTGTTATCAATATCCTGATTGGGCACCCACAGAGGCATCTCCCCATTCAGCATGCGGAGCATATTCTCCTTTGGTGTGATCGGATAATTGTATTTGGGAGCAATGATCTCCGGTACACCATAGATACCGGGCATGCTGTACTGTCCGAGAACCTTTAATTCATCATTGATATTTGCCATTTTTTCTCCTCCTTTTCCTGGTCTTTCCGAAAAAATCCGCCCTGTCTGCACAATCTGTGCATGGGACAGAGCGGACTTTTACTTACATTTCATGCGTCAGATTCCGTATACTTCTTTATTGTATTTGTCGATCTCGTCATCAATGATCGGATCTACATGCGGGAAGAGACAGCCGGGACCACCGTAGGTGATACAGGGGATATAATGTCCGCCGGGACCATACTCTGTGCAGGCACGACGAACCTCTGCGCGGATCTCTTCCTCTGTGGAGGCCTTACGATCCACAATAGCAGCATCGATACCACCCATCAGGACCATACGTCCATCCAGCTGTTTCTGCAGTTTGGGAATGTCGTTCTGCGGAAGAGCACCCTGCCAGATATCGATTCCCAGATCAACCATGTCCTCAATGATCGGCTCACAGAAGGAATCTGCATGATGCATGATGATCACGCCGTTGTCCTTCATGTATTTATACTGTTTTACATACTGAGGTTTAATAAACTCTCTCCATGTATCAGGGCTGACAAAGAGGCTGTTTTTGGAGCCCCAGTCATCATGTGTCAGGATAACATCCGGATGGAGATTGTCCACGATCAGTTTGCAGAGCTGAAATCTGTATTCTCCGATCGCTTCGCAGAGATCCAGCATATCTTCCGGCTCAAGAAGGAAGTTCATCAGCATATCTTCGAAGCCCATTACAAAATGCAGTCTCTCAAAGACACCGGTCGGCATAAATGCCATGGAAAGGCTTCCGGATGCCTTGATCTCATCGATACGCTGTTTAAAAGGTTCCCAAAGAGCAGGATCAGAACACTGTCCTACGATATCCGGGATCACCAGCTGGTCCTTCCACTCGCAGATATCAGAAACAACTTTATTCTCGTCTGTTACGTGCGGCATAGCAGCAAGCTGCTCAGCCGGCCAGAGAATAACCGTACCGAACAGATCTTTCAAAGGATCCATTCCACGGTGTCTGTTTCCACGTACGTAATTATTTGCAGGGTTGGGCGGAAAGAAGGTGGTTCCTTCAAACTGTTTGAGCAAACGCTCCGGCTTTCCGTCCTTTTTCAAAGTTTCAAGAAAAATTTCTTTTGCCGTCATAATCCATATTCTCCCTTTTCCAAACTTGTATTTTTACTGACATTTTTGTTTTGTGATTGTTTCCGCACACATTCACTGAACTTATACAAATCCAAGAAGATTGCATACGATCGGAACCCAGAGCGCGATCAGAGCTGCAATGACGATCTGAATCAGAATAGAAACCTTTGGCATATCGGTCATCTTATAATAACCGGTCGCGTAGGTCAGCAGGGGCACCGTATCCAGCGGGAGCATAAAACAGCAGGATGCACAGATGACCAGCGGCATGATCATGAGGATTGGGGAAAAGCCCCAACTCTCTGCCAGACTGATAAAAGGCATGCCCAGCATTGTCACCAGTACAGGACCGATCGGAATCGGGATCAGCAGCAGGAAAACGATCAGGCTGACCACAAAAAGGATCAGCGGAAGGGCCAGATGCATCTCTCCATTGAAGAAAAGATTTACGATCCATTCGCTGGCACCGTTTGCGGAGAGCACATTGCCAAGGGACATCATGGTTCCGATCAGGAAAAAGGACGTCCAGCTGACAGAATTTGTATACTCTTTCCAGGTGAGCACCTGGTGACCGGGAATAAACAGGAAGGCGAATCCTATAATACCCACCGCTGTAATGTTCAGTACCGGAATCCAGGACGAAAGAACCCACAAGGTAAACATGGACAGGATCACTGTCAGCACATAAATCTCTTTTCCGGAAAACTTTTTGGGGATCTCCAGAGAATCTACGTAGGCATCAATCTGCTGTTCTGAAAGCTTAGCCGGTTTGAAAACGACGACCGTAAGCTTCCATGCAATAAAAAGTGCTACCATGGCAATCGGAACACCGATCGCCATCCATTGTACAAAAGTAATCGTATAACCCGCTTCGGCAAGGTAATCCATACCGATCACGTTCATCGGACATCCCGCAGGCGTCATGATTCCTCCGATCATGCTCGCGATGGGAAGACCGATCATAAATGCTTTTCCGCTTCGTTTTTTCTCATTCTCGTCTGTATAGATATTCAGGAAATTTAAGACAACCGAGATGAGAACCGCTGTTGTCGCACAATTGGACATGATTGAGGAAAGTACAGCCGCGCAGAACATGATGGAAAGCAGAATATTTTCTGTCTTCTTTCCGAACATTCTGATCAATACGACCATCAATCGTTTTGACAGAGGCACCTTGGTAATGGCCTCTGAAAGTCCAAAGGTCACCAGAACCAGAAACAGGATCTGGCTGGTATAACCGGAAAGGGCACTTGACAGGCTGGGCACCGTCCCGAAGAAATACATCAGAGCGATGCCCACCAAGCAAACCACACCCAGGGGGAGAGCCTCAAGCACCAGCGCAACGATGATCGCTATGAGGATCCCCAGTGTGTTAATCCCGGCCCGGCTTAATCCAATACTTTCAGGCACCAGATTCATTCCGATCAGAATCAGTGCGAATAACGTCAAACCAATCACCTGAGATTTTTTCATATTTACTTTCCTTTGATCAGGCTGCCTTACGAGCCTCGACCTCCTTCTGATACTGAAGGACTTTATCTTTTGTCAGACGGAAACCAAAGAGCATAACAACTGCTGCAACAATCAGAGCGATCGCCGGAATGACGATGAATGCCATGCAGACACCTTTCTTCAGTTCCATAGTAGCTGCGGCCGGATCGATATCGGCACTGAAGTTACCCATTGCCAGACCTGCGGAAATGATGATACCACGAGTCAGGATCGCAACCTTAAGCGGAACGTTCTGCAGACCGGAGATCCAGCCGGCAGCGTTCTTTCCTGTCTTATACTCAGCATAAACGACTGTATCAGCATACAGAGCCGGAGTAGCCGCATAAGCAATACCGTAACCAAACTGTGCGATCGACATGAAGATCACAACGAACCACATATTCTGGAAGTTCATGTATGCAACGAGACATGCAACCGCCATAAAGATAAAGGTAATGATCGCCGTTGTACGTGCGGAGATCGCTTTCGCAAAAGATTTAAAGAGATACGAAGCGACTACGCAGAGCAGGTTGGAGATCAGAATATAGGTTGCCAGGAAAGCTGCGTTGTTCACAACATAGGTGAAATAATAAACAGCTGCGCCCATGCAGACAAAGTTGAACATGAATTTTGCAAGGTCTGCAACCATAAGAGCGATCAGCGGCGGGTTCTGAAGCAGGGATTTGATCAGGTCTTTTCCGCCGGTCTTTGTTGTATCTTCTTTCTTGGCCTGTGTAGCAACTTCTACTTCCTCATAGCCATCGAACATTTTAAAATGTACAAAATACAGAACAGCCATGACAACACCGAGTACGAATGCGGTAGCGCCGTACTGGTTTGTCTCACCGATAATGCCTGCCATAACAGCTGCAAGAGGTGCTCCTACATAAGAGAAGATAACCTTGGACAGGTTTGCCCAGAAAGCACGGGTGGAAGCCAGCTGTGCACGATCTTCCGGTGTTTTTCCTGCAACAGAGATCATGGAAACGTTTGCAACATATGCGAAGTTCCAGCAGATATGGCTCGAGATGGCTGCCGCAATAATAATGATTACGGATAAGGCCCCACTGCCTACTTTAATAAACTGGAATGCATACAGGAAAGGAACTACCCAGGGGATCATAACCAGCCATGAACGATAACGTCCCCATTTTTTCGGCTTGATACTGTTCAGGATCGCACCATACATCCATGAAAGACAAGCATCTACCAGACTGGCAATGGTTGTGATCATGGTTACGGTAGTCAGACCGAACTTAGCCAGGTTTGTCAGGAAGAAGTTAAAATAATAACTCTCCACGTTGGACATGAGGGTAAAACCACAGTCGCCGACACCATAAAACAACTTAAGAGGACGGCTCAACGGTTTCCCTGAAGTCTGTTTGTTCTCACTACTCACTATACATCTCTCCTTTCTTCTATGCGCGCAGCTATTTCTACTGCGTCATTTATAAAATTGATTATAATTCAAAAAAAACAATTTTGTTATCCGCAATCCTAACGACTTTCTTTTTCTTCGTTCCTACTTTTTGTACAATGGCATTATACATTTTTTACAATAACATCTTTTTGAATTCCTTTATAAATTCGCTTGATATTTTAGAATGTTTTTATGTTTTCTGTCGTTTTGTCTAACATTTCAGCCATTCATTTGTGCATTTTGTCGTTCTGTTTTTCACCGGATTTGGTTTTTCATTCATACAAAAAGTCGAAATTCAAGATAAAAAAAGTCAGGACGATCCAATGTTACATAATAAACATCGGATCGTCCTGACTTTTTCTATTTTGTTTCCGATCGTTCTTCAGACGTTCTTCATATCATCAGCAGGCGAAGCGCCTTTTGAACAAATTCCGCATCGAGCTGATTGTATTCAATAATATTGTCAACAGTTCCCTTCTCATTCTGTCTGTGGAAGAGGAAGATTCCGTCTCCGAGTGCCGCACACAACTTTCTTCCCTTAACCATAAGATTCAGCTGTGCTTTTTCTTCCCCGCCTTTTTCCGAGAGCAGCCTCTTCAGTTCAAGAAGAGCTTCTCTTCTTTCTTCTGTCAGATATTTTCTGGCTGCAGCCTGATCGGTAGCGAATACTTCAAAGAGATCATCGAATTCCTGCACTGAAGAGATCTTCACCGGCCGGCAGCCCTGCACCGGTTTCCGCACCGGATTCTCCTTATCGATCACCCGGATGATCCCGTCTGCCTTCTCCTTCAGATCCAGAAAAACATACTGACCACAGAAAACTCTGGTATTTTTATTGGCCGTCCCAACGGTCTCATCCAGAACCACGTTGGAACACTGAAAATGGACTCCATCCAGTGAGCCGCGGATCACACGGCTTCCGATGATCCGGTTATAATTCCAGTGAAGCTCTGTTTTGTGGATCTCATCGAGGGGGGTCTCACCGGACATGATAAATTCATCCACCTTAAAATGTTGTTCCAGCACCTTCCTGGTCACCGTCTGGCCCACATATGTGCTGAACTTCTTTTTCCCCTGCTCGCCGATCACGACACCGACTACACAGGAAGCCACCGTCAATGCGAAAAACAAGATCATCAACGGTGTATTGGAACGATTCAGCAGGGCGATCACCATGCAGACGATACCAACCAGAATCATGCAGCCGCTGATCCTCTGCTTCATCCGGTTCGATGTCACCTGTTTTTCATATTCTTTCTGTAAATTTTCCATTTTCTCTCTTTTTCTCCCTTCAGAGCGCCTTCTGTTTCTTATTATATGATTAACCAACATACACATGCAAGGTCATTTGCACCTCGTTTTTGATTATTACGGTGATCTCGCTTATCTCACGTCGTTGCTAAAATTCACACTTTAGGTTTCTTTATAGACATTGTACCCGGATCTGTGTTGCATTCATGCCAAGAGACCTGTCGTATTTGATCTCCTCAGCCAGTTCTCTTAAGCGGTTTACAGAATCGGTCAGGGCATCCTCGCCGGCAGCAGCTGCTGCAGTCGCTGCTGCAGTCGATGCTGCATTTTCAGAAAAGGCTGTCGGATCAAAAACCCGCCCCATATCCTTGAAGGAAAGCAGGATCGCATCCCCTTCTTCTTTCAGGCAGATATCCACCGATCCTTTTCCGCGCTCTCTCCCGTCTCCTTTTGCATTGACAGCATGGATTCCGGCCAGCATGATCTCCACGCAGGCGCCGACCCGGTCCGCCGACGGTTTTCCCCAGCGTTCCTCTGCCAGATGAACAGCCTCCGCAACACAGGTACAGCTGTTTTCCTTGCCTGCTTCCGCTGTCAGGAAATACATGCCATCTGCCGCCTGCGACGGCAGCATCAGCTTCATGCCTTTGCCCCGCATCCGGAGCATAGCTGCCAGAATAATAAGCGAGGAGATCGATTCAGTGAAAAGGATCGAGATCCATACGCCTGTAATACCCAGCCTCGGAGCCAGCAGCAGGGTGACAGCAACAGGAAGGATCAGACTCTCCAGGATCGTTACCACAGCGGAAAGCCTGTCATGCTTGATCGCCTGCAGATAATAAGTCATAACAAAGGTAAATGTCATGCCCAGAAAGGCAAATACACAGATCCGGATCCCAGTCGCAAAACAGGAGATCTGTTCAGCCGTCTCTGCCTGAAAGATATCTGTCAGTAAGTGTGGAAAACAGAAAAAGAAAATGCCCACGCAGGTCATACCGCCAAGGGCGATCTTTAAAGTTCGCCACAGGATAAATCTTGCCCGATCATAATCCCCCTCATGCGCATAGACCGAAACAATGGGGGACAAAGTCTGGGCCGTGCCGATCATCAGAATAAAGGTCAGGTAAAGCGTATTCTGATAAATGCTGTAGGCTTCCATGCCTGTTTTCCCTGCGTAATGGCGCACCATATTGTTCAATACCTGAGAAGCAACCGTTGAATAAAGCTGGAAGGAAGCTGTCGGAAATCCCTTCAGGCAGATCCGTTTCAGATCCCCTGCGATCTGTCTGACCGGCCAGGAAAAGAGTGGCTGCAGGCGAAGCTGTCTGACCTTGCTCCGTTTATATGCGATCACGATATAAAGGAGTCCTGCGACATTGCCGATGATCGTGGCCAGTGCAGCACCGCCGAGCCCCAGCTTGGCGCCCTTCATAAGCAGACAATCCATCCCAAGATTAATGATGTTTGCGATCAGGATGGCCCGAAAGGGAAGTTTCGGACAGCCATCCGCCCTTGCAAAATAGGATATGCACATCAGAAGGGATATGAAGGGGGTTCCTAAGACCACCATAACATAATAAGGCTCCACCGTCGGCCGGAAGGTCGCATCCATACAGAGGATCGACAGAATCTGACTCCTGAAAATCAGACAGACTGCCATGGCCGCCAGAGAGCTGAGAAGAATACCGAAGATCGTGCCGATAAAGATCCGGTCGGCTTTTTCACTGTCGTGATCGGAGAGTGCATTGGATGAAAGCAACATGCCGCCGAATCCCAGCATCCAGTAGATCATGTTGATAAGGGAAACATAAGGGTAGCAGAATTCAATGGCCGGGATCTTGTCCACACCCAGAAACTTGCTGGTCAGGACACTGTCCACAAAAATAGCCAGATTGTTGGCCATGGTCATAAAAAGGGTGGGAAGAAAGAATTCCCGGAATTTATCCGATACAAGCTGATATTTGGCTCTGTCCATATTGTTTATGTTCCTCATTTTTTCAAAAATCCCATTCCGATCAGATAATCGTAAAAGCCCGTCATATAGCGATAAGAAATAGCCGGCCAAAAGACCTTGTCGCGATACAGCGCACGGGTGGTATAGGTATTATCCACCTGCACCAGCGCCCGGTCTTTCTGCGATCCCATGCCGACCACTGACACCAGACCATAGATTCCTTCCTGCTGCGACGCATCTTCCATGGCCCGTTTCATGCTTTCATCAAAAGTCTCCGCTGCAACCGGTTCCATCGGAATGCCCATGCGATTGGCATGATACATAAGATCTCCCATAAAGATCTTATGATTATTGTAGCAATGAAAGAGGCTGCAGGCGCGCGGTGCCTCGGAAAGGGTCAGAATAGCCTTCGCCGTGATATCGATGGGACTGATCTCATCTTCTGTCATCATCACATCATAAGGCATCTGCCCCAAGGCTGCATAAGCCTTCAATTCATTGATAAACCCGTTGGTCTTGAAGTTGATCTGGAAAATGCCGTCGGAGTCTCTGGCCATCAGGTTGCCGACCCGCATGACCTTAGCATCGCCGCCATCCGCAGCCGCCTGCAGAACCAGACGTTCCGACAGGAATTTAGAGCTTAAATACTGATTGTCCAGGATCTGTCCCTTGTAGAGTGTCTGCTCATCATAGACAAACTGACTGCAGCTTCCATCCAGCAGGATCTCGCCGCCTGTACTGACTGTGGAAATATGGATATAACGCAGCCCCCGGCCCATGGCATAATCCAGACCATTTTTCACACCGATCACGTTGGCTTCGTAAATATCATTTCCGGCAGAAAAATGCTTGACCGAAGCAGCACAGTTGATGACCGTATCGAGTTCCGCATCATCAAATTGATGAAAGTCTTCCGTCTTTGTGATCGCGCCATCGCGGATCACCAGACGAACTCGCTCCAGTTCTGCGTAATCTCGTTCGAAATAATAATACAGGAGATTCTTCAGGCGCTCCCATGCTGTTTCCCTGCGGCTGCCGCGCAGCAGGCAGAATACGCGCACGTTCTCCTTCTCCAAAAGCTCTTTCAGGATATGGATGCCCAGAAAGCCTGTAGCGCCGGTCAGCAATACATTTTTGATGGGCCGCCGTTCACCCTTGACATACTGTTCAAACGTATTCCGGCGAAGGAAGGCATGAATGCCTGTATAATCATAATTTTTAATATCCTCCAGCGTCTCTCTCTCCTCTGCATTGGCCTTTCCCTTTCCGGTCACAAAAGCTGCCAGATCTCTGGGGGTCGGATTGTCAAATACCTCCCGGAAGCGCAGCTCATATCCGCCATTTGCCGCCAGAATGGCCAGTTTGGTGGCCAGAAGAGAACTGCCGCCGATCGCGAAGAAATCATCGGTCGCGCCGACCCGGTCCGTCTCCAGGGCCTGTTCGAAGGCATAGCAGAAGAAATCCTCCTCCGGTGTGCACGGGGCAACATATTCCCGTTTGATCTCGGGCGTCGGCAGGGCTTTCCGATCCAGCTTACCGTTTGGTATATGTGGCATCTCCTCCAGCTGTACCAGTACCGTCGGCACCATATAAGGTGTCAGGCGGGACTTCAGGAATTCCCGCAAACTGTCTGTATTCACAGCGCTCTTTGCCGTGAAGAAACCACAGAGATGCTCTGCTTTTCCGATCCTTCTGATCACCGCAGCAGCCTCTACAACATTTTCATAGGCCTGCATGGAGGATTCGATCTCACCGATCTCAATCCGAAGGCCACGCAGCTTGATCTGACCGTCTCTTCGGCCTAAGATCGTAAATGCACCATCCGCATGCCTGATGCAGAAATCACCGCTCTTATAGTAAGGCACCCCGGAGATAGAGGTGAAAACTTCAGCTGTCTTCTCCGGCAGGTTGTGATATCCCTTTGTCACACCACAACCGCCGATCCAGAGTTCCCCCACCACGCCGTCCGGCAGCATTTTTCCGTCCATGTCCCGCACATCGCAAAAGACATTGTAGAGAGCTTTTCCGACCGACATCATCCGATCTTTCTGCACAATACAAGTATTACTCTGAACGGTGATCTCCGTAGGACCGTAGGTATTGTAGATATCCATGGGCGCAATCGCCTTCAGCTGATCATAAACAGCGGGGATAAATGCCTCGCCTCCCACGTCACACATACGCACACAGGAAATGGCTTCCACAAATTCCGGAACCTGCAGATACTGAAGAAGGCGGGATGCTGTCATACAGCCCAGCGCCTCCGGCTGACAGGTACGGATCAATTCTGAGAGGAGGAGCACATCGCGGTTCTCCGCATCGTCCGCCATCACAAGATGAATGCCGTTCAAAAGGCAGCCCATAATATCCAGAACAGATGCATCAAAAGATACCGTGGCCGTCTGAACACTGCACGCGGGTTTGTCCTCTCTGGTATAAAAATAGTTATTTTCCGGAACAGGCAGCAAGAGGTTGGAAAGGTTTTTATGTGTCACCTCCACACCTTTCGGTCGGCCGGTAGAACCGGAAGTATAGATCATATAGCAGATCCGTTCCCCATCCACAGTGATGGGAAGATCAGATTCGTCTGTCTCTTCCAGCAGCGCTTCCATACAGACTGCTTTCGGCATGTCCCGTGGAGTGATGATCAGATCCGCATCTGCGTCCTCTGCCACATAAGTCACACGTTCTTCCGGATATTCGATATCCATAGGAACATAGGATGCTCCCGCCTTCCAGGCAGCAAGCATAGCTGCTACAAGATCGCAGCTTCTTGGCATGAGCAGCACAACGCTGCCGCCTTCTTTTAATCCCCTTTTTTGCAGGGCATGGGCGATGCGGTTGGACCTTCGGTTCAGTTGATCGTAGGTCAGACTTTCTCCGCTGCAGGTCAGGACTGTAAGATCCGGCGCTTTTTTGACCCAGGAAGCGAAGACCTCATGCGTCATGACCATCGGAAGCGGCTGCAGGGTATAATCTGTCCTTTCTCTCCCAAGGGAAAGATCCTGTACACGCAGTGGCTCCTCCACCGGTGTTTCTGCCCAGGTGCGGATCACACCGGTCATGCATTCCAAAAAAACCTGTATATAGTCTTCTGTATAGATCGCATCGTTATACTCTGCCCGGATCGCATATTGTTCAGCTTCCAGAATATCGATGCTTAGTTTGCTGCGCAGAGTGTCGATCCCGACCCGGAAATTCCGGTAAGTCCTGCTACCCAAAGTCACCGGCAGATAAGCCTGCCCCTGATAGGTATAGAAAATCTCGGGAAGAAGGCGGAATTCCTCCACTACTTTGGTAAGGGGATAGACCTGATTCAACATTGTCTGCATCCAGACACCACCCACATAGGAGAAGAGTTCCTCCCGGCTCAGTTCGCGGGCAATATCCAGATAAAGAGGCAGTGTCTTCACCAGAAAGGCTTCCGTATTGGCAAGTGCCGGATCCATTCGCCCGTTTGTGACGCCCGCCAGAAACAGGTTCTGCTCTGCATTGAATTTGCCGAGAACCACACCAAGGGCAGACAGGAAAAGAACATTTTCGCTGGTATGATACCGGCTGCACAGTTCTTCTACCGTTTCCCTCTCCACAAAAGCATTTAAAACAGCCAGTTTTCCGGTTTCCGCATCCCCTTTTTTATCAGTTACGAGCACAGTGGCAGCATCTACCTGCATCATCTGCTCCCGGAAATAGCGGCCTGCAGATTCGAAGGCATCACTTTCCGACGCATCCCGTTCTCTTAAACTGACTTCGTATCCGTCCACTGTTTCCTCTGACAGGGCTCTGCCATCATAAGCCGCCGCGATATCAGCGAATAACAGATTCAAAGATGTACCATCCGTGATCAGGTGATGCAGGCAGGTATAGAGTACTACATCTTCTTCCGTTACATAGATCCGAAAGCGGTAGAGCACATGCTCCATCAGGGCAAAGGGAATCTCCGAAAGTTCCTGTGCCATTTTCTCTGTAAAGGCAGGGATCCGCTCGATCGGAACCGCTCCGGCCTCCGCCCGGGTCTCCTGTCGCACCTGCATGGGCCGTCCATCCACCATCTTCAGGGTCACTTTAAGATAGGGATGCGCATCCAGAACCTGCAGCACGGCTGCCTGCAGCCGCTGCGGATCTGTATCTCCGGCAAATCTAAAATAATTGGGCAGGTGATAGCCTGTTTTTTCCGGATGCGACTCGCATTCCAGATAGACCCCCAGCTGATTTTCTGTTAAAGGATAACACTTGTCCCTGTATGTTGATCCGGCCAAAAGCCCTGCCGGAACCTCCTGCAGAGATCCGGCGGGTCGATCCGCCTCTTTTTTTTCTGCTTCTGCATATTGCTCTGCCATCACCGCCAGATCTGCAATCGTACGTTTCTGCAGAAGGGAGGTGACCGGCATATTGATCATAAATCGTTCATTGATGGCAGAGATCAGAGAGATCATACTTAAGGAAGTAAGACCGTCCAGAAAGAGATCTTCGTTTCTGCCGATGCGGTCTGTCTCAAGCAGCCCGGCCACGATCCCGGAGATGCACTTTTCCGCTTCTGTCTCAGGTGCCTCGTAGCCCGTCTCCTCAGAGAAAACCAGTGGTATCTCCTTCAGAGATTTGACCGACACCTTACCGTTTGGTGTCATGGGAAAGCTTTCCAGCTGCATATAAAAAGTCGGCACCATATAAGGCGGCAGTTTTTCTGCGATCAGGCTTCTGAAACGTTCTGCTTTGATCTCCCCGGCACCCGGCTGCAGGGTATAAAAACCCACCAGGTGTTCTGTTCCCTTGATCTTGCGCACCACTACTCTGGCGTGAGAGATCCCGGGCACACGTCCAATCGCGTTTTCCACTTCTTCCAGCTCGATCCGCAATCCCCGCAATTTGATCATGCCATCATTTCTGCCAAGAACAAACACTTCGCCCGTTTCGTCTTTATAGGCCAGATCGCCTGTATTGCACCAGCGCACCCCGTCAATGGTAGGGAAACGTTCTGCTGTCAGTTCTTCGTTACAAAAATATCCAGCAGCTACACCGGCTCCGCCTACATAAAGCTCACCGACTGCATAGGGTGGCAGCTCCATTCCGTCCGGATCCGCAATGCGGTCCCATACATTCAGCATAGGAAAACCCGCAGATACCCGCGCGGAAGTCATCCGTTTCTGATGAGAAGCAATGGTCACTTCCGTGGGTCCGTAGGAATTGAAGATCTCACAGGCAGAATACATCCGCAGAAGATCGTAGAGTCTTGCCGGAAATCCTTCGCCGCCGACGATCATAAAGCGGATTCCGGACAAGGCCTTCTGGAATTTCTCCACCTGACAATACTGCAATAGCCTTGTCGGTGTAGAACCCATGGCATCGATCCCGTTTTTCAGGATCAGTTCCGATAAGCTTACAGGGTTCAGCATCTCCTCCTCGCAGCATAGGACCACAGGGATGCCGTTTAAGATGCTGCCGAAGATCTCCCGCAAGAAAACAATAAAGGATACACTCGATAAACAGAGCATTTTCGTGCAATGCTCCTTTAAATAATACATGGGTGCATTGGCGGGGTCTGCAGCCACATAGTTTGTGATGCCGCCATGGGTCAGGACCACGCCTTTCGGCCGTCCGGTCGTGCCTGATGTATAGAGAAGAAAACAAGGGCTCTCCGGATTCAGTCGGACAGCTTCCCTTTCATATGTTTTACATTCCATTCCGGACCCGCTGCAAAGCAGCTCATTAAACAGGACCGCTCCCGGCTGCTCTTCCTTCACTTTTGCTATGTCTGTAAGCACCAGCGCTGCCCGGCTGTCTAAAAGGATCTGTCCGATCCTCTCTTTTGGATAGTCCGGATCCATGGTGATAAAGACGATCCCTGCCTTGACGGCAGCAAAGACACTGACCACCAGATCGGATGTCCTCCGCATGAGGATCAGGAGACGGTCGCCTGCTTTCAGGCCGCGCATGGAAAAGCCATTTGCCAGACGTTCTGCCGCCTCATCCAGTTCCCTGTAAGTCAATGTTCTGTCACAGGCTGTCAGGATCTCCCGATCCGGCGCTTCTTTTGCCAGTTTTTCAAATACATCCTTTACATTGCCGGCGTTTTTGCGGACGATCCCGTGCTGCCCCTGTCCCTTTGAAGATTCATCTGCAGTATCAACAAGGCGAATTTCTTTTAAAGAGCGATCCAAATTTTCTTCTTTATATACTTTGCGGACAGCGTCCAGCAGTGTTTTACCATAAATATAGGAATATCGTTCTGCATTCCAGGAAAGCGAAAAGCCGCTTTCTTTTGCGCAGGCAGAAACGAGGATCTCTCCGGAAACAGGTACCGGTTCTGTAAGAGAAATCACTACGGATGGCTGAAAATCCATAAGCGTACGATCCGCTTTGGCGCGGTCTGCTTGATCATGATCTGTTTCGGCACAGCACACCGGACAATCGCATATTGCTTCCAGTTCCCGTATCCTGCTTTTTACCAGAAGCATCCACTCCCGCATGGTAAGCGATGTATCCACCGCAAGCCCCAGAGGCAAAATTCTGCCTGTATGCGTGTGAAAGCCGATCAGCACGGTTTTTGTCATTCCAAAACGCATCAAAATATCCATAAAGGCCGCAAGGCACCGATCCACATCTGTCATGCTACGTTCTGTGATGGTCTGCATACTTGCACCATCGTCCGGATCTGCCATCGGTTTTTGGCTTTCCCGGTTCATCCCGGCCTGCAGGACCAGCGGTTCGTCTGCCGCTTCCAGATTTTTCTGCAGAATGGCACTTATATTCTGATTTGTAATTTGATTTGTCTTTTGATCTGTCTTTTGATCTGTCTTTTGATCTGTAATTTGATTTGTCATTCTATTCATAT
>R11__coassemble_126_pt1 | contig 55192 bp, 50 predicted proteins | sample R11__metabat2_high_PE_057 | metagenome-assembled genome bin R11 | reverse complement strand
CATGAGCAGGGCATCCTCTTCGGGATCCCGGTAATAACGTTTGCGGATACCTATTCTTTGAAATCCGAATTTCTCGTAAAGTGCTATCGCAGGCCTGTTTCCGGCCCGAACCTCCAGAAAAAGTTTTTCTACGCCTCTGTCCGCTGATTCATGGATTGCCCTCTCAACCAGAAGCTTGCCGATCCCTTCCCTTCGTCTGGAAACATCTACCGCAACATTGGTGATATCTCCCTCATCCTGAACAAGGATCGCACCGATATAGCCCACAACCCGCCTGCCCTCGCAAGCTGTAAGAAACAGTCCTTCCTTTCCGGAAATGTATCTTGCAAAACTTTCTTCCGACCAGGGTGCCGAGAAATTTTCACGTTCAATGCGGACTACCTGCGGCAGGTCTTCTAAGGTCATTTCGCGGATTGAGACGGTCTGTTTTTTTTTTCTTCTTTTTCTTTTCGTTCCCGTTCCGCCTGCGATAGTCTGAGATAGTCCGGTTTATGGTCCGCAGCAGATTCTATTCTGCCTTCCTTTGCATAAAGAAAAGCCAGGGCACCGACAGAACCGGCACGTTGTCTGGATAAATGAGCAGGCGCTTCGGTAAAGGGGACACAGAGCAGCTTCTTCAATTTTTCCCGATAAACCGGTACGCCGTCTCCAAGGATCGTGACTTCTTCCCCGATCTCATTCAGGCGGGCCGCGATCTCTTCCACGCTGATCGCGCACTGATCCAGAATCCGTTCCATATGCATGCAGTTTGTCTCCCTGTCAAATACCATGTCTGATGCCTCTTCAAGTGCCGCATCCGATACTTCGCCGGATAGCGTGTCCGGTGCCGTGCCTGATATGAAACGATAGATGCCTGTATATACCTGTGACCGGCGGGCATCCATCATAGGGCACACCACACCGCTGCACCCATAAAGATTATAGGCAAGCGCATCCACGGTCGGAACCGGGATAATCGGAAGGCCGGCCGCAAGACCCAGTCCTTTTGCGGTTGCCGATCCGATACGCAGACCGGTAAAGGAACCCGGACCGGCCGCAAGTGCGATCGCATCGAATGAATCAATTTCCATTTCAAGTATCTTCAGCACCTGGTCTATCATGGGCAGCAGGGTTTGAGAATGTGTCTGCTTATTATTTGTAGTAAATTCACACAGAAGTGAATCATCCTGCAGGACCGCGGCAGACGCGACCAGTCCCGAACTGTCAAGCGCAAGAATCTTCATCTTTTCTCACTTCCTTTCACTGAAATCCTTCTGTAATCAAATCCTTTCTCCGGATCTTTCTCTATCGTGATCGAGACTACCTTTTCCGGCAGCAGTTCCGCGATCTGTTCTGCCCATTCGATCAGGCAGATCCCCTCTCCGAAAAAATAATCATCGTAGCCGACTTCTTCCATTTCTTCCGGATCTTCAATGCGATATACATCAAAATGAAACAGAGGCATACGCCCTTCCCGATATTCATTCAGAATCGTAAAAGTCGGGCTGTTTACCGGTTCTGTAATGCCAAGACCGGCCGCAACCCCCTGGGTAAAAACAGTTTTGCCGACACCGAGGTCCCCATTGAGCAGAAAGATCTGCCCTGCATGAGCCTGCTCTCCAATAAGTCTGCCCAGATTGAAGGTATCTTCCGGGGCATAGCTCTCAAAAATAGATTCTTGATTTTTTATCATATCTTCGAAGATATTTTCTTTGCTGTTTTCTGTCATATTTTTTCTCTTACTTCTTAAAATAAAGCGGACATTGCATCTGCCCGACACAGTTTTTTGATTAGTCAGGAGATGACATCGTTCTTGCACTTCCGGCATCCCTGGATTATAATTTTTAAGGAAGCGCTGACCGGTCCGTTTTTCCTGCACTGGTTTATGCAAAGAACGGTACTTACTTCCTCAGCGGTATCCGACTCTATCAAAATAATGAAAAGGAGACTGGTATGTCCAATCCAATCGTAACGATCACCATGGAAAACGGTGATATCATGAAAGCAGAACTTTATCCGGAAACTGCGCCTAACACAGTAAACAATTTTATTTCCCTGATCAACAAAGGATTCTATAACGGCCTGACTTTCCACCGCGTCATCCCCGGCTTTATGATCCAGGGCGGATGCCCCATCGGCAACGGAACGGGTGGTCCGGATTACCGCATCAAAGGTGAATTCAGTATGAACGGCGTCCCCAATGATCTGGCACACACACCAGGTGTTCTCTCTATGGCAAGAGCCATGAACATGGACTCCGCAGGAAGCCAGTTTTTTATCATGCACAAGGCTGCTCCTCATCTGGATGGCCAGTATGCCGCATTCGGCAAGATCACCGAAGGCATGGATATTGTAGACAAGATCGCCAACGTACGGACGGATTATTCCGACAAGCCCATCAGTCCACAGTGTATCAAAACCATGACAGTTGATACACAGGGTGTGGAATACCCAGAGCCTCAGAAAATGTAATGCAGATCCCGGTCTGAAAAGGCCGGGTTTTTTTCTGCCGTTCCTTCAGTACAAGACATCAATACAGGGGCTTTAGTACAGAAGCACTTCTCCCTTCCATTCTGCATACCAGCAGACCTTTTCTTTTTCAATCTCAGCCTTGCCGCCTGTCGCTTCCGTGATCTCTTTTCTGAAATGACTCTCCTTACCTGTCGGCAATATGACCCGGAACATAACATCTGCTCCATATTCTGAGCTGATCATTGGGATCCCGTTCTGTCCTATGATATACTGGATCTTCCCGACACTGCTGTAATCTGTACGCACGGTCAGAAGGCTTCCCTCTGTCTTTTCAATGATATCGCTGTTTTTCAGTCCTTCCTGAACAGCGGCAGAATACGCTTTGACAAGTCCGCCCGTTCCCAGCAACGTACCGCCGAAATATCTGGTCACTACAACCATGGTATCCGTAAGCCCCTCACCCAGCAGAATATCCAGCATTGGCCTTCCGGCTGTTCCAGAAGGTTCCCCGTCATCACTGGCACGTACCAGCTCCTGCCGCTCTCCGAGCACATATGCAGAACAGTGATGTCTTGCATCCCAGCTTCTTTTCCGTACTTCTTCCAGAAAGCCCTCAGCCTCCGCTTCAGAACTTACCGGACGCAGTTCCGCTATAAATCTGGATTTTTTTTCCGTGATCTCTCCTTTTCCGCCGCTATAGACCGTGCGGATCTTTCGGATAACATCTCCCATCCTGCTCCTCCGAATATCATACTATGTTTTTTCTTCTGCCACATCATAGCATATACAGTCCCGTCGGTCAAAACAACATGCTAACCTTTTCTAAGGAAAAGCCGATCATATCAGTCCTTCCTCAGAAACTTAAGGCAGCTCGCACAGCCTTTCTCAAAATGTTCTGCCGGAGACCAATTGTGAAATTTTTGCAGACGCTTTTAATAAACAGCGAATTTTGTTATAATAATGCAAGTTATAGTATATTCCCGTTTTCAGGAGGCATTATATATATGAATTACAGTATGAAAGGCATTCGGAGAAAAAGAGAAAAACTCACTTCCTCTTCTCCGATGATGGGCAAAAAAGCCGGTCTGTCCGCCCTGCGGATCTTCCTGCTTGCGATCGTTGCTGTGTTAGTAGCATTCGGCTGTCTGCTTTTCGGCATGTACAAAGGTATTATTGCCGACACACCGGATATTGAAGAAGTCAATATCATGCCCAATGGTTTCGCTACATTTGTTTACGATTCCGACGGCAATCTGATCCAGCAGCTGAACTCTGCTGAGGGGAACCGTGTCTCTGTTGCCATTTCAGACATACCGGAAAATATGCAGCATGCTATTGTCGCCATCGAAGATTCCCGCTTCTATGAGCACAACGGGATCGATCCCCGCGGCATGCTCCGTGCGGTGGCTGTTGCGATCCAGTCCGGACTCAGCAGAACAGAGGGCGCCAGCACCATTACCCAGCAGTTGATCAAAAACAATGTATTTACAGACTGGACAACGGAAGGCCGTTTTGCCAGCATTAAACGAAAGATCCAGGAACAGCAGCTGGCTGTAGAACTGGAAAAATCTCTTACCGAACAGGGAGCAGATGCCAAAAGCGTCATCCTCGAGAACTACCTGAACACCGTTAACTTCGGTGCGGGTGCTTATGGGGTGCAGACTGCCGCGCAGACTTATTTCGGTAAAAATGTCGAGGATCTGACACTTTCCGAGTGCGCTGTACTGGCTGCGATCCCGCAAAATCCTACGAAATATAACCCTAAAAATCATCCGGAGGAGAACCGGGAACGTCAGGAAACCGTGCTTGAATATATGCTGGAGCAGGGATATATTACGGAATCCGAATATCAGGAAGCCCTTGCGGATAATGTTTACGACCGGATCGCAGAATATGCTGCTACAGAAACTACCGTCACTCCTTATTCCTACTTTATCGATGAAGTGATCAGTCAAGTCAAAGAGGATCTGATGGAGCAGAAAGGCTACACCTCAGTCCAGGCCAACAATGCCATTTACAGTGGCGGCCTCAGCATCTATACTACGCAAAATTCCACGATCCAGGCGATCATGGATGAAGAATTCCAAAATACGGCAAATTATCCTGCAAATGTCCAGATTGGTCTTGACTGGGCACTTACAGTGGCGCACGAAGATGGCGAGCAGCAAAACTACAGCCGTGAAATGCTCCAGTTGTATTTCCGCAACGAAGATCCTTCTTTCGATCTGCTCTTTGATTCACAGGAAGAAGCACAGGCTTATATTGATGCATATAAGGCTGCTGTCATGCTGCCCGGCGATACGATCGTGGCAGAATGGAGTACCTTTACACCACAGCCGCAGGCCTGTATGACGATCATCGATCAGACAACCGGATACGTTGTAGGCATTGTCGGCGGTCTCGGTGAAAAAACGGCCAGCCTTACACTGAATCGCGCAACAGATTCCACCAGACAGCCAGGATCCACATTTAAGATCCTCTCGGCCTACGGTCCCGCTCTCGATCTGGAAAAGATTACGCTTGCAACTGTTATCGAGGACTCTGAATACACTTATTCGGATGGCAGCCCGGTCCACAATTCGGACGATGCCTACCATGGCAATGTAACAGTCCGCACCGCGATCACCAACTCTATCAATGTGCCGGCAGTAAAAGTCATCACTGAGATCACGCCCCGTGTCGGTTTCGATTATCTGCTCCGACTGGGATTCACATCTCTGATCGATGACACAGCCTGGGATGTCACACAGCCTCTGGCCTTGGGTGGAATCACCAACGGTGTTTCCAATCTGGAACTTACTGCTGCCTATGCTGCGATCGCAAACGGCGGTGTTTATATTGAGCCTACTTTCTATACGAAAGTCACCGACCATGATGGAAATGTTCTGCTCGAAAATACACCGATCGAGACCAGAGTCTTTAAAGAAAGTACTGCCTATCTGCTCACAAGTGCCATGCAGGATGTTGTTACACAGGGCACCGGTACCGAATTTGCGCTGAGCAATATGACTCTGGCCGGAAAAACAGGAACAACAACCTCCTACCGCGATCTGGTATTTGCGGGCTTTACACCCTACTATACGGCAGCGATCTGGGCCGGATATGATGTCAACGTTTCTCTGCCGGAGGAACTGCGGAATTTCCACAAGACACTTTACACCAATGTCATGAACAGGATCCATGAGGGTCTTGCAAACATGACATTCCGCCAGCCGACCGCCGTAAAAGAAGCAACCATATGTGCAGAATCGGGGCTGTTGGCAGGATCGGGCTGTACACGTGTAACGGAATATTTCGACTCATCAAATATGCCCACAGAACGTTGTACGGCACATGCGCCGACTCCAACACCGACTCCGACGCCGACTCCAACACCGGAACCGACACCGGAGGAAACAGAAGAACCGGAAGAACCGGAAGAGACAGATGAGCCCACAGAAGAACCTGATGTTCCGACAGACACTACTCCTGTCAGTCCCTAACCGAACGCATCCGGATGGCAGAGATGCGTATAGGAATTATATCGCGCCTTGCACGACTCGCATCTCGCCTCAAGACTCGCAAGCGAGTCTTGAATGAAAACTGCTATACCAGACGTGCCGCACCGTAAATGCCGGCATCATTTCCAAGAGCGGCGATCACAAATGCAGTGTCAACCGATGTCGGGAAGGCATATTTTCTGTAATTTTCGCGAATTGGATCCAGTACGATATTTCCGGCGCCGGAAACACCGCCTCCGATCACAAAAACTTCCGGATCTACCACACAGGCATATGCAGCCAGCGCCCTGCCCAGATAATCTGTGTACCGGGCCAGGATCTCCTGTGCTGCCTGATCACCCTGCTCACAAGCAGCAATGATCGTTCTTGTACTTAGTTTTTCGTCACGCAAAAGGCTCGCAGAATCATCCTCTGCGAGTCTTCTTTTTGCAAGGCGAATCATGCCGGGCGCCGCACAGTACTGTTCCATATGGCCGTGCCCGCCACATCCGCACATTTCATTTTCATTCGGTTCCATCACGGCATGCCCGATCTCACCGGCCGATCCGTGCGCGCCCTCAACGATTTTTTTATCTATGATCACACCACCGCCGACACCGGTTCCGAGTGTAACCATGATCATGCTCTGATAATCGGCTGCTGCGCCGTCCCATACTTCTCCGAGTGCTGCCACATTCGCATCATTTCCGACTTTTACGCAGACACCAAGGATTTTTTCCATCTCATCCGCAACATACTTATCTTTCCAGCCAAGATTGACCGCAACCGGTGCGAACCGCTGATTTTTCACAGGGCCGGGTACCGTGACCCCTATTCCTTTTATATTGTCTTTTGCAATCCCAGACTCCCTGCACTTATCCAGAATAGAAGCCGATGCATCCGGAAGGATCAATGCTCCCTGCTCTTCCTTCCGGGTCAGAATACTCCACTTATCGATCAATTTGCCCGGTTCCGAAAAAAGCCCGATCTTGATGGCCGTTCCCCCTATGTCAACTCCGAAAATATACTGGCTCATTACTTGTTTTTCCTTTTCTTCATCATATTTTGCTGTACACGGTCATAAAGTTCCTGTGCTGCATTGTAACCCATACGCTTCTGTCTGTGATTGACAGCCGCTGTCTCTACAATGATAGCAAGGTTTCGCCCCGGACGGATCGGCAGGGAATGACAGACAACCTTGTTGCCGAGGATATCCATATACTCTGCATCCATACCCAGACGATCATATTCCTTATCACGATTATATTCTTCCAGTTTGATCACCAGATCGATGGATTTTGTGTTCTGAATACTTTCGACACCAAACAGGGTCTTTACATTGATGATGCCAATGCCACGCAGCTCGATAAAGTGCCGTGTGATCTCCGGTGCAGTACCGACCAGTGTCGCATCCGATACCTTTGAGATCTCGACAACATCATCGCTGACCAGACGGTGCCCTCTTTTCAGCAACTCCAGGGCAGCCTCACTCTTACCGATACCACTTTCACCGGTGATCAGGACTCCCTCACCGAAAACGTCCACCAGAACACCGTGAATAGAGATCGTCGGTGCCAGTTTAACATTCAGCCATCGAAGGATCTCAGCAGAAAATGCGGATGTTGTTTTATCGGTTGCATAAGTCGGTATTTTATATTTTCTGGCAAGATCCAGAAGCTCTTGTGTCGGATGCGCCATCGTGCTGAAAACAATACAGGGCACACCCCGAGATAAAAAACCCTCAAATGCCCTGGTACGCTCTTCCAGACTGAGGCTCTCCAGATAAGAGCACTCAACATTTCCGATCACCTGGATACGTTCACTAGGGAAATGTTCATAATATCCTGCCAGCTGCAGACCCGGACGATTGATCTCAGGAACAGTGATCTCTATTTCCGTATCATCGACCTCCGGCAAAAGATTTCGAAGCCCCATTTCTTCCACGATTTCTGTCAACGCTACTGCGTCCATTCCTTATCCTCCTCTTTTTGATGAAAGAATTCATAAACTGCTTTTGCCGAACGCTCATTCATGGTCGGCAATTGTTTCAATGTCTCTATATCGGCCTGACGGATCTCGTCAAGACTGTTAAAATGTCGCATCAGATCCTTCCGGCGTTCTTTTCCGATCTGTGGGATATCGTCCAGGACAGAATGTACCTGTTCTTTGCTCCGCAGCAATCGGTGATATTCAATCGCAAAACGGTGTGCCTCGTCCTGGATCCGGGTGATCAGATGAAAGCCTTCGCTGTGACGGTCTATGGGAATCTCTTCATTCTGAAAATAAAGTCCACGCGTCCGGTGATGATCATCTTTTACCATACCACATACAGGTATTTCCAGCCCCAGGTCAGCCAGCACCATCTGCGCGATATTGACCTGACCTTTTCCACCATCCATCATCAGCAAGTCAGGCAGCTTTTCAAACCCGCTGTCCTCACGGATACCACGCAGGAAACGCCGCTCCAGGACCTCTCGCATGCTTGCATAATCGTCCGGTCCGTCCACAGATTTGATCCGGAATTTCCGGTAATCAGGCCGTTTAGGCTTTCCCTTCTCATATACGATCATAGATCCTACCGCCTGAAAGCCGCTGATATTAGAAATATCATAAGCCTCTATCCTTTGCGGCGGTGCCATGGAAAGCCATCTGCCAATCTCTTTTACAGCTCCTATTGTCCTGCCTTCCTCGCGTTTCAGCCGTTCCCTGTCCTGATTTAAGATCATCTGCGCATTCCGCTGCGCCAATTCCACCAGTTTTTCTTTTGTTCCCTTTTTGGGAATCTTAATATGTACTTTTTGTCCACGCTTTTTGCTGAGCCACTCTTCGATCACTTCAATTTCCGCGATCTCATCTGACAAAATAATCTCCCGGGGGATAAAAGGCGTGCCGGCGTAAAACTGTTTCAGAAAACTCTGCAGGACCTCCCCTCTCTCTTCTCCGGGAGCAGCCCGCAGATAAAAATGATCCCGGCCGATCAACTTTCCACCCCGCACAAAAAAAGTCTGTACTATAGCATCCTCGCGATCCATTGCCAGAGAGGCGACATCCCTGTCATCATTGCTGTCGCTGGTGATCTTCTGATGTTCCCCAATCCGGCGGACATGGTCGATCAGATCCCTGTATTCCGCAGCATCTTCAAAACGCAGCTCCGCGGATGCAGTCTGCATCTTTTCCTCCAGATCCGCTATAACATCCTTAAAATTTCCGTTCAGGAAGTCCAGCGCGTGATCCACGTGCACTCGGTATTCTTCTTTGGAAAGCCAACCCTGACATGGGGCATCGCATTGATGCAGATGATAATAAAGGCAGGGGCGTTCCTTGTTCTGATCAGCGGGAAGCTTTTTGCTGCATGCCCGCAGATGATAGAGCTTTCTTACCAGTTCAATGGTTTCCTTCACTGCCTCTGCACTTGTATATGGTCCGTAATATTTAGATTTGTCTTTTTTCATATTCCGGGCAAACAAGACCTGCGGGTAATCTTCCTGCAGTGTTACCCGGATAAATGGGTAGGCCTTATCGTCCTTAAGCATGGTATTGTATTTTGGACGATATTCTTTGATCAGATTACATTCCAGAACCAGGGCCTCGAGTTCCGAATCCGTCACAATATACTCAAACCGCCGGATCTGGGGCACCATCTGTTCGATCTTAAAGCCCTTGTTCCGGCTGGTCTGAAAATACTGCCTCACCCTGTTCTTCAGGCTGATGGCCTTTCCTACATATATGATCTCATCCTTTGCATCATGCATCAGATAAACGCCCGGCTTACCCGGAAGTTTTTTCAATTCTTCCTGGATATCAAACGCCATCCGGCTCGCCCTCCGAATCTGCTTCCCGGACCTGCGCCTGTTCTCCAGCTGCTTCCGCAGCTTTTGCTTCTGCCTCCGGACTTTGATCTTCTTTCTCCGGGATATGTTCTCCCTCTGTTTCCTCTGTCTGATCTCCTGTCGTCTCCGGTTTCGGCTTTTCTGCCTCATGCCCGGTTACCTCGTGGAAGATCTCCATAAATTCTTTACCTGTGATTGTCTCCCGCCTGATCAGGAAATCCGCGATCTTATCCAGTGCTTCCCTGTTCTCGAGCAGCATCTCCTTTGCCTTCTCATAGGCTTTGGCCAGAAAATCCATGGTCTCATGATCGATCTCTGTCGCGGTGGAATCACCACAGTTCAAATGATAAGAATCGCCCAGATATTCATTGTTTTTGCTGGCAAGGGACATCAATCCGAATTTTTCCGACATGCCATACTGAGTGATCATGGCCTTAACAATCTGCGTTGCACGTTCAATATCGTTTGCAGCACCTGTCGTAACATCGCCGAAAACGATCTCCTCTGCAGCTCTTCCTGCCAGGAGGCCTGTGACCATAGCCTCAAGCTCCTTGCGGGAATTCAGGTATTTTTCTTCTTCCGGCACCTGCATAACATAGCCAAGCGCTCCCATGGTACGCGGAACGATGGTGATCTTCTGTACCGGCTCCGAGTCTTTCTGAAGCGCACTGACAAGCGCATGTCCTACTTCGTGATAAGAAACGATCCGGCGCTCTTCCTGACTTAGGATGCGATCTTTCTTTTCTTTTCCGACCAAAACTACTTCTACAGCCTCAAAAAGATCTTTCTGCGAAACAGCACGGCGGCCGTGCTTAACCGCAAGGATTGCGGCTTCATTGATCATATTGGCAAGATCAGAGCCGACAGCGCCCGATGTTGCAAGTGCGATCGCATCCAGATCCACCGTCTCATCCAGCAGAACTTTTTTTGCATGCACCTTCAGGATATTGACACGACCTTTCAGATCCGGTCGATCCACAATGATCCGCCGGTCGAAACGTCCCGGCCGCAGCAGAGCCGGATCCAGTACTTCCGGTCTGTTGGTCGCTGCGAGGATCACAGACCCTTGGAGCTGTCAAAACCGTCCATTTCCGCCAGCAGCTGATTCAAAGTCTGCTCGCGTTCGTCGTTGCCTCCTCCGTAATGTGAGTCTCTTGTTTTTCCGATCGCATCCACTTCGTCGATAAATACGATACACGGAGCGTTCTTCTTTGCTTCCTCAAACAGGTCCCGGACTCTCGATGCACCGACACCTACAAACATTTCCACAAATTCCGAGCCGGAAAGGGAGAAGAAGGGCACATGTGCCTCACCTGCAACAGCTTTGGCAAGCAAGGTTTTTCCGGTTCCGGGAGGACCCACAAGAAGGGCCCCCTTGGGAAGTTTTGCACCAATTGCCACATATTTCCCCGGGTTATGAAGGAAATCCACCACTTCCTGCAGGGACTCCTTCGCTTCATCCTCACCCGCAACATCCTGGAATGTCACACCGGTCTCCTTCTGGACATATGCCTTGGCCTTACTTTTTCCGACACCCATAACGCCGCCGGATCCCATTCTCTTGAACAGGATACGCATCAGGATCAGCAGAATAATGAGCGGCATGGCAATACTGAGAATAGAGGAAAGCACTTCAGCAGCCACGTCCGGCTTCTCTTTTTCATAGACAATGTCGGTCCCATCCAGCAGTTCCAACAGGGCATTTTCATCTCCAAGAAGGACCGTGGTATACGTTAACGTATAGCCTTCTACCGGCTGGTCCTTTGGTGTAATCTCCAGGTTGTCATCCGCATCCAGTACGATCGCGTCCACCTTGTCCTCTTCTACCAGAGAAACAAATTGATCATAGGTGATCTCTACGGACGTGTTCAGGGAGCTGCCGCTGGTTACGATCCCAACGATCGTAAGCGCAAGAAGAAGACCCAGCATGATTAACAGCATCGTGGGTCTGTTCTTTTGGTTGGGATCCCGATTCGGATTCTGGTTCGAATTCGGATTCTGATTTTGATTCTGGTTCCGATCCGGATTCAGATTCTGGTTTTGATTCCGATCCGGATTCAGATTCTGATTTTGATTCTCAGGCTTTTGCTCCATCTGAGCCTCCGTTTTCAATATACTCCCTGTACTGTCTGATATACTCCCGTTTCTTGAAGATCTCCTCAAATGCTGCATCTGCAGCTTTCGGAAGCGCAGCCAGCTGTTCCTGCAGTCCGAGACTTGCCGGAAGGGCATATGCTTCTTTGTAAAGATCCTGAATGATCTTGCTTACCAATGTTGTCTCTTTCTTTCGGCCAACCCCCAGAAGGATTGAATTGTAACTTCTGTCTGTTTTGCAAAGTTTCAGGTAAAGACAGATCGCATTTTTCAGTTCCTTAAACTGAAGTTCCTGTCCCTTCTCGCCATATTCCTCTACCAGATCATATCCCCAGTCGTGCAGGATCGATTCAATGTCTCTCTGCAGTTTTGCTCCCTTACGCCCTTTTCCGGAATAATGAATGTAGGAAAGTGTCACCCAAGCACGCATAAAATGATCTATGTTCGAAGGCTCTTTGCCAACCGGTGTATAACGACGCTCCCAGAATTTTTTTCTGATCTCGTTTTCAATGGTCATGCCATCGGTTTCGATCAGTTCCTCAAGGAATTCCTCCCGCTCGTTCCGGTCTGTGGCCTCATAAAAACACTCTTCCGGTGTCTTTATGATAACGGTTCTTTCTACTGTTCTCTCTACTGCCATTTTGTCACCTCATAAAAAAACTTCCATGCGGGTTACGCCCGCTATTTCGGTATGATTAGTACGTGCTGCTTCGCACTTTCGCATCGTCGCAACGCCCCGACTTCCGGTCCGCAGTTTTACGTTCTTTAACAACAGAATCCGATTCTGCCATATGGCATACACATGCACAATGCATTCAATGCGCAACAGGCGCAGCACGCACCCGAAGCAGCTGTCGTATTGCATCCACTGAAACCATAGCCGCTGCTCTGCGATTCATACCAGTTTCCACCGCCCGAAAGTTGCTGCTGCAATCTTCGGAATTGCTGGTTATCCGGTTCAATATTGACCGCCATCTCCGCATCTTCCTTTGCCGTAACATTGTTTCCGAGCCCTGCATTTGCCTGCGCATGCAGAAAATACCACATGCCGCCGCGGTCCTGGATCCGGTCAAGCGTATTTAAGGCCTCCTGAAAATGCCTGCTATTGATATAATTAGCAGCCGCCTGCAGTTCCACATTCCCTCCAAAGGGATCCTTCTGCTGGTATTGCTGCTGTTGCTGCCTTCTGTAACCATAGCCGAAAAAGCTGGCAAAGGGATCGAACTCATCGTAATCGTTCTGATTGCCGTAACCATAGCCACCGGATCCGGATCCACCATAATTTGATCCACCGTAACCCTGCTGTCCGGATCCAGTCTGAGAAGACGTTCCATGCTCTTTTTCGTCCATAATCTGTTTATAGGCCTGCTGAACCTGTTTAAACTTTTCTTCCGCCTGTGCTTTATTCGGGTTGTTGATATTGGCATCCGGATGATATTTCCGGCTCATTGTCCTGTATGCTTTTTTGATTTCCTCTGCGCTGGCATCTCTGGAAACACCCAGCACCTCGTAAGGATCATTCATTTTTTTCTTCTTTCTTACCTGTTCTTTCAGGTCTCTTTATTCTGCTTATCCTTCTTGTTTTTCTGAATTTGCGAATATCTGACCCACATACCACAATACAATATATTTCTTAAAATGTCCACATTTTCTATAATCGGCAATCTCTCGAATGCGCGGGCTGCCTCCGCCGCCATCATGACCAGAATTTCCTTCGCCTTCTCTTCAAAGCCTTCTTCTTGGGCCATATTCCGGAATGGATTGTAACTTCCTGAAGCAAGGTCTTTATCCACATCATCGTAAGCATCCATCAAATAAATAAATTTACCGATAAAAAAGCCCATGCGACGCAGATCATCACTCCAGATATCTTCTTCCCGTACAAAGATCTCCTGCATCAGCTTTCCGGTAAGGCCAGCTGCCAGGTCTATATCCGAAGCGCTATCCTGCTCAGCCCGGTGTAGTTTTAACAGATAACCGTCTATGGCAGCTGCCTGCCTCCTGTACTTTTTGGCAAGCCTCGCATAAGCCTTTTCCATCGATCGCGCAGCTCTGAAGCTGGCATGATTATGATCGTCCAGCCAGTCGTCCATAAGATTCTGATAGACCAGCATCAGATTCATATCTGCTGCATATTCTGTATAGGGATTGATAATGACTTTCTTCTTCGTGAAGGGATGTGTGATGCACTTATGCTCCTCTTCGCGATCCTCAGCCTCATAAAGTCCCGAAAGCAGGACCGCAAGAAATGTCATATCGTAAGTCAGCGTCATGCGTGCCCTCTGCCCGCAATTTTCCTTAAGTCCCCGGCATACACCGCAGTAATATGCGTGATACCTTTCAAAATCTTTCAGTTTTAATTCATTCTGATCTACATTGATATATCCAAACATTTTTCAAGTCCGTTTCACAAACTGATTCTGACATTTTGGGCAGCGAATCATGATCTTGCCTTTTCCTTTCGGAACGCGTACACTCTGATGACATGCAGGGCATTTAAAGTAAGCATGATCCTTATCCTTTGCATGCCGCGCACCGTTCCGCAAAGGTCGGAAGAGGTTGCTGAAAAACGAAACAAAACGTTCGTTTTCGGCCTGTCTTTTTGGAATGTTTCTGGAAAACATCCTGAAATAAGAATAAATAAGAAGCGCGATCGCTATATATACAAAAATTCCGGTTGACCTCAAGACAAAATAAGACAGTACAAGAGAAACCAGACCACCCAGAATACAGGTCCTGGAGATTGTATCATTCCCATTTCTTCCGTACATAAAATCTGCTAACCAGTCTCTGATTCTTCGCATCTTATACTCCTTTTCCAAAAGCTGATTCTTGTTTTTCTGCACAATTTACTTTATTGCATTTGCTGTAAAAATACAATTTTCAATTTGTAAATAAATTCTAAAAAAAACATGTGCTGGCGCACGCCACTTGTCACCGGCGGCTTCTTTGCGTATAATGCTTATGATAATATGCTGTGCCAACACATGGAGGTTTTTATGAACAAAGCCAGACGTATCCTGGCCCTGATCGGCGTCATCCTGCTTCTTGCCATGTACGCTTCGACCATGGTCTTTGCCCTTATGGACAGCCCTTACGCAAAAGCACTGCTGATGGGCTCTATTTACTGTACCATCGCCGTCCCTGTTCTCTTATATGTTATGATGCTGGTTGCAAAGCATCTGGGAGAGACCGGAGAGAAGATCCGCCGGCGGGAAGCTGAGGCAGCAAAAACAGCCGCTGCTCAAAGTGCAAACGAAAAAGTCAAACAATCATCATCCGAAACAGCCGAAGAGGAAACTGCCGATCTTTTCGAATCGGCATCTGAAGATAACTCTGAAGCCAGATCCGAAGAGGTCAAAAGCAGTGCAGAGGAGGAGAATATCTCATGATCAGCAATATTGTTTTTGATCTTGGCAAGGTCCTGATCGCTTACGATCCGGGTGGATATCTGGAAAGGCATTTCTCCGATCCGAAGCTGAGAGACCGCCTGATGCATGCTGTCTTTTTAAGCCAATCCTGGCAGGATGACGACGCCGGCAAATATCCCGAAGAGCAAATCTTGCAGGGGTTTATCAGAAACGCACCGGACCTTGAAAATGAGATCCGCCTTGTCTATGAAGAAACCGGCGAAACGATAGAAGCCTTCCCCTACGCGATTCCCTGGCTTCAATCTCTTGCAGAGAAAGGTTACCGCTTATACGGTCTGTCCAATTATTCCAAACATACCTATGACCGTTCCAAACAGAAGCTTACCTTTCTGAATCTTCTGAACGGTATGCTTTTTTCCTGGGAATGCCGTCTGGCCAAACCGGATCCGGCTATCTACAAGCATTTTCTTGAGAAGTTTTCCCTCTCTGCGGAAACATGTATCTTTATCGATGATATGCCGGCTAACATTGAAGCAGCCCAAAAGCAGGGATTTCAAGGGATCCTTTTCCGCACACAGGCGCAGGCACGACACGACCTGGATGAACTGCTTGCTGTTGATGGCAGTGTCTGACACAGGTTCACTGCCGGATCTGACTGCTGTAATCCACTTTCAGCAGGGTAAGCCCTTTTGCAGGTGCCGTAAAACCGGCCTGAGATCTGTCTTTTGCTGCCAGAAGTTCCTCCATACTCTCCGGGGAACGTTTTCCAAGCCCCACTTCCAGAAGGGTTCCGGTCAGGATCCGCACCATATACTGGAGGAAGCCGGTTCCATGGTAGGTAAAATACAGAAAAGGACCTTTTTGTTCTATATTGATCTGATCCACCAGACGTCTGGTGGATTTTTTCATGCGTGGATTTCCGCAGAAGCTGGCAAAATCATGTTCTCCCTTCAGATATTCCGCCGCCTCTTTCATAAGTGTGAGATCCGGAATCTCATCCAATACGCATACATATTTCCTGTTGAATACCGGTTTCAGATTTCCAACGTAACAGGTATAACAGTAGGTTTTTCCCTGTGCATTGTAGCGGCTGTGAAATCTTTCGGATGCCTTTCGGACTTCACGGACACAAATATCGTCCGGAAGATAATGATTCATATAATCCCGGATCTGCTCCGGCTCCAGTTTTGTCTCAAACCTGGCGTTCGCAACCATCGCCTTAGCATGCACACCGGCATCTGTCCGGCCCGCACCGATCACCTCTACCGGCGCATGGACCATTTCAGACAATACCGTTTCCAGTTTTCCCTGTATCGTAAGTTCCACACCCGGCTGATGTTCCCAGCCCTGATAACGCGAACCATCATAAGCGATTGTCATTTTATAATTCTGCATAAACCCTCCGGATCATTCAAGCATTTTTAGTCATGACAGCAGTCCCACTGCAGGAGGTCGTCTCACACAGCTTTCCACCATGTCCAATAACATAAACAGGGCTGCCTTAGGCAGCCCTGCATCCTTCATGTATTTACCATCTATTATTCGAGCGGTTTTCCGGTAAGCAGTTCATAAGCCTGAAGATACTTATCGATCGTTTTATTTACGATCTCTTCCGGCAATGTCCAGTCGTTGCCGGGATTTGCCTTCAGCCAGTCACGGGCAAACTGCTTATCGAAAGAAGGCTGGCCATGACCCGGCTCATAACCTTCTGCCGGCCAGAAACGGGAGCTGTCTGGTGTGAGCATCTCGTCGCCGATCACGATATCTCCGTTCTCGTTCAGACCGAACTCAAACTTTGTATCCGCAATGATGATTCCGCGTGTAAGTGCATAATCTGCGCATTTTTTATAAAGAGCGATCGTATAGTCACGAAGTTTCTCCGCATATTCCGCGCCCTTGCCTGGGAAACGCTTCTCCAGGTAATCCACGCTCTGCTCGTAAGAGATGTTTTCATCGTGATCACCGATCTCTGCCTTTGTAGAAGGTGTATAGATCGGCTCCGGCAGCTTATCGGATTCTTTCAGTCCTTCCGGCAATGTGATGCCGCAGACTGTGCCATCCTTCTGATAACTTGCCCAGCCGCTGCCGGTGATATAGCCGCGGACGATGCACTCAACGGGCAGCATCTCCAGCTTTTTGCACATCATACTGTTGCCGTCGTACTGCGGCTGACGGAAAAATTCCGGCATATCCTTAACATCAACCGAGATCATGTGATTTGGCAGGATATCTTCTGTCATATCGAACCAGAATTTCGACATCTGTGTCAATACCGTTCCTTTTTTAGTAACCTGATTGTTGAGGATAACATCGAAACAGCTGATACGATCGGTTGCGACCATGATCAGGTTGTCGCCGTTGTCATAAATCTCTCGCACTTTTCCTTCTTTAACCGGTTTCATAATCTGACTCCTGTTCTTTATGTGATATTATTGGTTTCCTGTTTTGTTTCTGTATCTAAAAGGATAACAGAATCCGCTGAAAAAGCAACTGTTTTCAGCCGATGCCATTGTCTTTTGTAGGGTTCAAACTACGTTTAAAGCACCTTTTTGATGGCCGCAAGAAGCTCATCGTAGGTCTCAAAGGCCGGATACTGAGGATAATCTTTTTTGATCTGCTCTGTACTCCGGAAAAGGAATCCCGCCTTGCTCGCTTCGATCATTCCCAGATCGTTGAAGCTGTCTCCGCTGGCAATCGTGTCGAATCCGATCGACTGCAATGCCCGGACTGTTGCATATTTGGATTTTTCAACCCGCATACGAAAGCCTGTGATCTCCCCCGAGGGTGCAACTTCAAGTGTATTGCAGAAGATCGTCGGCCATCCGAGTTTTTTCATAAGCGGAGAAGCGAACTGAGTAAAGGTATCACTCAAAATGATCACCTGTGTCAGGGAGCGCAGCTCATCCAAAAACTCCTTCGCACCCGGGAAGGGATCGATCTTTGCGATCGTCTCCTGAATCTCTTTCAGACCCAGTCCATGCTCCTTTAAGATAGCCAGCCGCCAGTTCATGAGTTTATTGTAATCCGGCTCATCTCTGGTCGTACGCTTCAGTTCCGGAATACCGCTCGCTTCCGAAAAAGCGATCCATATTTCAGGCACCAGAACACCTTCCATGTCCAAACATACTATTTCCATAATCAATCCTCTCTTTTTGACCGGGCAGACGAATACGTCTGCGGTCCCTTATTTTTCCGGTTCAAAGATCCTGCGGATACTTTCATAATGCAGAAATTTTCCCCGGTCGGCAATCTCTTTGATCTGGGCTGCCGTAGCCAGCATATAGCCATCTGTCTCTTCTTCCTGCGGATGGATATCTGCCTCGTCGAAATCCAGTACAAAATGATAAACATCCACAAAATAATTGTCTCCCTCTCCCGGATTTTCCCGGTGATAAGTAAAGACATATCCATCTTCGCAGCCGGATACATCGATGCCGGTTTCCTCTATCAGTTCACGATTGACTGCTTCCCTGGACGATTCCCCCGCGCGGACACCGCCACCTGAAACCTCCCACCAGCCTGGGGCCCAATGCTTGGTCATGACACGTTTTGTGATCAGGAAACGACCGTCTGTGTGCTGTATGGCTCCCAGGACCGTAAGATGATACTCATCATCCTTCAGTGTCCAGACATTACGCTCCATCGTGCGGCCTGTGCGCTGTTTATTTTTATCGTAAATATCCCATAACTCCATGGATACAGATCCTCTTTCTGTTTTCTTACTGCTTATCTTTACCGTCTTTTCTGATCATGCGATCCCTAGCATCATAGCACGTGAAAGTCCTTTTGTGAAGCACGGGCAGCTTACTTTCCTTCATCTACTGAAACAGGAAATTCTGATATCTGCAGGTCTTAGCCGAAAATTTTATCCAGCAAAACTTCATATTCCCGAAAAGCAACTGTATCCCGTACCCGGTCCAGCACCCCGGCAATGCCTCGATAATACCACGCATGCCTGGCTTTATCTTTCATATTAAAGATCTGCCATACATCATCTCCCATGGCAGTATACTCCCTGTAAATACTGCGCATATTGGAAAGCTTATCCCCCAGCAGGATGATCTGCGCATCGCGGGAAGCGCCTTTCAGGCGTTCCAGTGCCTGTTGTTTTCGGTATACCCAGGATTCCTCACGGGGCAGATGATCCATCTTATCCTCGCTCTCGTGTGCGACCAGTTTCGCAACTCTCTCCCCGAATCTTTCTTTTATATCCCCTTCGGTGGCATCGGAGTCCTCGATCACATCATGTAACAAAGCTGCTGCCAGAACCTCCAGATCTTCTGTCATGGTCGAAGCGATCGCACATACTTCCATCGGATGCACGATATAAGGCAGGTCTGCTCCCTTGCGTTTTTTTGAGGCATGTTTTTCAGCCGCAAATTCAATGGCCCGGTTGAATTCCTCCATTGTCATAATCGGTTCCTCCATCTTTGGCTGCAAGCCGGATCAGCTTTTGCCGATCGTTCCCTTTTCCTCCGGCTGACGCGATGGACGCATATGTTCTTCGTACATATGCCACATTCCCTTAAGCAACAGGGCCGGATCGAAATTTGCCGAGTGTTTCATAAGCGGCAGGATCTTTCTGGATATGCCGCCCGTCAGCACAACGGAAATGTCTTCTGTTTCAAGTTCCTCACTCAAACGGTCAAGGATTCCGTCCAGCATACAGGCATGTGCATAAAAAATACCGCTCTGCATACTTTCTTTTGTATTTTTCCCCAGCATACGTTTGGGCGTTTCCAGTGGTATATGCGGCAGCTGCGCAGTTCTGGCCAGCAGGCCCTTCAGGCCTGTTGTCGGTCCGGGGATGATCATATAACCGGTAAAGATCTTATCCTGATTGATTACGCAGACCGTTGTTGCGGTCCCAACATCGATCAGGACCAGCGGCAGCGGATATTCTGCCACACCGGCCGCAGCTCCGACGACCATATCACAACCCAGTTTTTCAGGTGAATAGAGGTCAAAAATAAGACCTGTTTCCCAGGTGATATCGATCATCTGCGTTTCTCTTCCGCTCATCTCTTTCCATGCCAGATTGATCGCCTCCGCTACAACCGGCACCACGGAACTGATCACCGCATCCTGGATCTGGCTTACAGAGATATGATTTTCCGTCAGCATATCTCTCAAAAACACCACATACTCTTCCGCCGGACGTGCCGGCAGTGTCTTCATCCTTACCGAAAGCCGCAGGGTTCCGTTCTCCATCACTCCGCATACAATATTGGAATTTCCTATGTCTATGAGCAGCAGCATATTAGCCTCCGAATTTTATTTTCGATGCCATTATATCATTGCAGAGACCAACTGTAAAAGGCTGATTATGCACTAAAACAAATTAATTTGAATCAGAAGGGGATTGGACTCCTCCTGAGTCGAATTTGTTAATCCCTCTGCGGCGGAGGGGACTCCCCTTCTGTGTTGAATTCTGTGTCAGGGAATGATAAAATTCAGATATAAATTCTAATAGAAGCCCGGATATCAGATCCGGACATTAAAATCCACGAAAAGAGAAATGATTATGTTATCAGGAAAAACCATCATCCTCGGAGTCACAGGCAGCATCGCCGCCTACAAGGCTGCCAATCTTGCCAGTCTCCTGAAAAAGCAGCATGCGCAGGTACATGTTATCATGACCGCAAATGCGCAGCAGTTTATCACACCGCTGACGTTTGAGACACTGACCGGTACCAAGTGCCTGACCGATACATTCGACCGCAACTTTACTTTTGAAGTAGAACATATTTCCCTGGCGAAAAAGGCGGATCTGGCTATCATTGCCCCGGCTACAGCAAATGTACTCGCAAAAGCAGCCGGCGGTCTGGCAGACGATATGCTGACCACCACACTTCTTGCCTGCCCCTGCCCCTGTCTCTTCGCCCCTGCCATGAATACGCGGATGTACGAAAACCCGATCACGCAGGAAAATATTGCCAGACTGGAACAGCACGGTTGGAAGCAGATCGAACCTGCAGCAGGATTTCTTGCATGCGGCGATACCGGCAAGGGCAAATTCCCGGAGGAATCTCTGATCCTGGAACACATCCTGCGAGAGATCGCCATGCCAAAGGATCTGGCCGGCAAAAAGATCCTTGTCACTGCCGGTCCAACGCAGGAAGCCATAGATCCGGTGCGTTATATTACCAATCATTCCACCGGCAAGATGGGATATGCACTTGCCCGCGTTGCCATGCTGCGCGGGGCAGATGTCACACTTGTTTCGGGAAATACATCCCAGACTCCTTCTCCGCTGGTAAACACGGTAAGGGTCACATCTGCCGCAGATCTTTTTCGGGAAGTCACGAGCAGGGCACAAGATCAGGATATCATCATAAAAGCCGCTGCTGTAGCAGACTATCGACCGGCTTCGGTTTCGGATGAAAAGATCAAAAAAGCCGACTCCGATCTGTCCATTCCACTGGAGCGGACGGAAGATACACTCTCCTGGCTCGGCGCACACAAAAAGCCCGGCCAGCTGCTTTGCGGCTTTGCCATGGAGACATCGAACCTGGAAGAACGCGCAAAAGGAAAGCTGGAGAAGAAGAATCTGGATTTGATCGCGGCCAACAATCTGAAGGTCACCGGTGCAGGATTTGGAACGGATACCAATGTGATCACTCTCATATCCCGGACCGGATGCGAACATCTGGAGCTGATGAGCAAAGAAGCAGCTGCAGGGCGAATCCTGGATACGCTGCTGAAACTTTTCTGACTTACACATATCGAGCAGGAGGCATCTTTGCCCCCTGCTCGATTCTAAAGTCCGATAAATCTATTCTTTAGGAAAACGCCGATTCAAATACGACTCCCGGCGTATTTAAGCCGCGCTGCGACACGTTCTTTGCCCATCACGCTCATGATCTCGCGCAGATCCGGCGTATTGCGGCGTCCGGTGACAGCCACACGGATCGCTGTGCTCACATCTCCAACGTGTCCCGGCCAGTTCTCCTTATCCTTCTTCCAGATCTTCACTTCGCGGGCATAGCCCACCTCTTCGGCAAGATCTTTCATCTTATCGAACCAGGCCTGATTATCATCCGCCGGATCATAGTATTTCTCAACGTAAAGCGAAAAGATCTTCTTCAGTGTTTCAGGATCAGTAATAGTCTGATAGTCATAATCGGTCTTTCCGTAGAACTGATCATCATACATATAAGAAATATAATCTTTCACATCCGACCAGCGGCCGATATCTTTTCTTTTCTTTTTGATCTCCGCGCCGCGCTCGATGCCAAATACTTTAAGAGAATATTCCTGATCATCCAGCATGGTCTTAAGGGTCTCATCATAGCGGCATGCCCAGCCGTAAACATCCTCATATACTTTCTGGGCAGAAAAGGTAGCGATCACATTCTTGGAAACATCGATCAGCTTATCCATGTCAAAAAGAGCGCCCTCCGTAGTGCTCATCTTTTTCAACGCAAACGGGAATTCGTACAAGTCCTTATCCGGATTATTCTGACGCCACATCTCAAAGTCAGAATTGGCCACCGTCATCAAATACTCTTTTACAGACTCCGCAGGGATACCTTCTTTGTGATAATAGCTTACCGCAGCTTCCGGGTCTTTTCTCTTACTGATCTTTCTCTTAAATGTCACCGGATCGCCATTTTCATCGAGAATGGGATTTCCTTCCTCATCTTTCTTTGCTTCGCTCTTCAGCATAGGTGCATAATGGCAGTATTTCGGTGCCTTAAAGCCAAGGGCACGGAAGAGCTCCAGGTGAAGCGGAACGGACGGGAACCATTCGCTTGAGCGGATCACATGGGTCGTGTGCATTAAATGATCATCCACGGCATGCGCAAAATGGTAAGTGGGCAGGCCATCCCCTTTTATGATGATGATATCCAGAATATTCTGCGGCATTTCTACCTTTCCCTTGATCATATCCTTATGGGTGATACGGCCATCTTCGCGGCCCATGGCTTTAAAACGGATGACATAGGGATCTCCCTTTCGGATGCGCTCTGCCGCCTCATCAATGGGCAGATCTCTGTAAACAGCCCATTTCCCGTAATAACCGATATTGTTCAGTTTTTCGGCCTCCTGCTTTTTACGCAGCTCGACCAGTTCCTCTTCCGTTGCAAAACAGGGATATGCTTTATCTTCGATGATCAGCCGTTTCGCGTATGCCCTGTAGATCGGTCCCCTCTGCGTCTGTATATAGGGGCCGTAAGCACCGGAAGACTCCGTCTCAGAAACCATTCCCTCGTCGAAAATAATATCAAAATCCTTCATGGAATCGATGATTCCCTGCACACCATTCTCTACGCGGCGCTTCTGATCCGTGTCCTCGATACGAAGGATCAGCACACCGTCAGTTTGTTTTTTGAGTGAAGTCTCCACAATGCACTGTTCGAGTGCTCCGATATGCACGAACCCTGTCGGGCTGGGTGCAAATCTGGTTACCACTGCTCCTTCCGGAAGATCTCGCTCCGGGTATTTTTCTTCATAAAATGATGTTTCTTCCACATCCGGGAAGATCAGATCCGCAAGTTCCTGTCTTGTCATAAAATTTCTCCTCTTTCATAAAAAACTTCCATGTGCCGGCACACGCCACTTCTTATGATAATATGCATTGCTGCACGTAAAGCGGTGCAGCGTTCAAATTTATACATGTCCCGCGATCACGTAAAGATCTCTGACGAATTTCTTTCTTTCCACCGCATCAGTGAAATCCGCACAAAGATTTGGATCTCCCTCCGTCGGATACAAGAGCACCGCCATAGTATAGATCGGGCGAAGGCTTCCGGTCTCCGATACGGCAACACCGATCTCTCCAAGCCGGTCTGAAAGGAGTTCGAGCACGGCATCCCTTGTTTCCAGAGGACATTTTTCTTCAATTCCCGGAACAGCCATCATTACGCGGTGCTTCTGCTCAGCCATAGCTGCTTTGTCTGCGGCCATTGCCAGACCGTCTTCCATACAGACATTCATCAATGTCTGTCCCAGATACCCCTGGAGTACATCATCGATCCCGGCCACATGATCGGACAGCTCATTTCCAACCATTATGACCACAGGATATACCCGGTCTCCGGCCTTTACCAGATCTGCAAGAAGGGGACATGCCAAAGACTTTCCATCAAGGATGATCCGATCTCCCTCCGTGCCGGCAACAGTACAGCTGCGGTATAGATATGCCGGATGCATGGCATCTGCCTTATCAATCTCTTCCAGCAGTTCCTCCGCATCGTCTTCATACATATCCGGGTTCTTGCCCGGAACCAGTTTCAGCAAGGTCTCCACCGTTATGTTTTCATAATTGCGGACCAATTCCATAATGCTGCACACTCCCTTCTAAACGGATCTCTGTACCTGTGTATTTGACACTATAAGAGCTTCAACAGCCCGCTGATGCCCTCTTCTTCATAAATCTCTTTATAATAAGCGACCTCGTTCACGATCAGTTGATCGATGGCTTTCATGCCAAGCAGTTCCACCGGTGCCTTGTCATCAGTCATGCAGTAATCTCCCGCTTCATATGGAGTCAGATTTTCTTTCACCTTCGTCATCATCTCAGAAAGATCTGCATCTTCGATCAGCTCGTAATTGTTCTCCAGCGTCTGCATCAGATCGGCGCTGCAGCCGGCAAAAAGTTCCCTGTTTGTGGAACCCTTGACATCAACAGTATATACCTGGGGAAAAACTCTGGCAATGGTATCCGAAAGATACTGGTTGATATTGCCCTCATCCGTCCCTCTCATATTCATATTCACCACCATGACTCCGCCTTCATTCAAATGATCGCGCACCATGGTAAAGAACTCAATGGTGGACATCTGGAAGGGAATAGTGATGTCCTGGTAGGCATCCACCATGATCACATCGTATTTTGTATCCACTGCATTCAGATAAGCCCTGCCGTCATAGGTTGTCACTTTTACATCATCCGGCAGTTCAAAATATTCTGTCGCAAGGGCGGAAATCTTTTCATCGATCTCCACACCTTCTAAATTTACATTTCCGTAATAACGTTCACACTGGGTAGCAAAAGTTCCTGTGCCCATGCCCAGGATCAACACATCCAGATCATCCTCCTGCTCATTGATCCCTGCCATGAGCGGCGCAGCCATGGCATAATCGTAGTAAAGACCGGTCAGACCCTTTTCTTTCTGATAAACAGACTGCACGCCAAACAGAACATTCGTCGAAAGGACTACTTCCGTATCGTCCTCATAAACCTGCAGATAATTATATACGGACTCTCCTTCATAGGTAAGATCGCTCTGCCAGAAAGCAAAGCTGTTATTATGCCCGAAAATGCAGCAAACAACAAATGCGACCAGGCCGACGATCACTTTTTTTGCTCTGATCTTTGATGTCACAAAATATACCACAGCCAATGCCATGAGGATGCCTGAGAAGATCAGAAAGGTAACCGATGTTCCTACAGCAGGAATGCTGATAAAGGTGGGTACAAAGGTACCGATAATGCTGCCTATGGTATTGGAAGCATTCAGCATACCGACGATCTTGCCGCTGTCATCCAGGCTGTCCACTGTATATTTCACCAGAGACGGTGTTACGGTCCCCAGCAGGAAAAGCGGAAATACAAAAATAACAAGACATGCGATCAGAGCCGCGATGATCAGAAAATTGTTGCTGACTGTAAAGATCAACAATGCCGAAATGCCGAGGATCAAATATTTGCCAAGGACAGGGATCGCAGCGATCCAGATCGCGGCAATGATGATCCTCCCATACAGTTTATCGGGATTCGGATCTTTATCTGCTTTCCTTCCACCGTAAATATTCCCCAGTGCCATAGCGATCATGATCGTCCCGATGATGATGGTCCAGACGATCTGGGATGAACTGAAATAAGGTGCCAGAAGTCTGCTGGCTCCAAGTTCCACCGCCATAACAGACATGCCGGCGAAAAACTCGGTCATATAAAGATATATTTTATTTCTTAAAATGGGTCTCTCTGTTTTTTCCATACAATATACTCACACTAAAACAAATGCACAGCGAAAGGTGCCCCAGCTGCACAATATTCTTTTCATCAGAAATGCCATAAAGGCCGGTCAGCTAAGCCGACCGGCCTGTTTTTTTGATTGATTAGATCAAAGGATATTTCTCTGTCAGGGATCTGACATTTTCTCTTGCCTTTGCAGCATTTCCTTCTGCATCTTCGAGCATCATCGCAATACTCTGCGCAATCAGATCCATGTCTTCTGTATTCATTCCGCGGGAAGTAACAGCCGGTGTTCCCAGACGGAGACCGCTTGTTACAAATGCAGACTGCGGGTCATTGGGAATGGTATTCTTGTTTGCTGTGATATTGACAGAATCCAGCAGATTTTCCACTTCCTTGCCGGTTCTTCCGATCGCTGCCAGATTGACGAGCATCAGATGATTGTCTGTTCCGCCCGATACGATCGGCACACCACGTTTGATCAGGCCTTCACTCAGTGCCTTTGCATTCAGGACGATGTTCTTACCGTAAGTCTGGAATTCATCACTTAAAACTTCTTTAAAGCAAACTGCTTTTGCTGCGATGACATGCATAAGCGGGCCACCCTGAATTCCCGGGAAGACTGCCTTGTTCAGCTTATGCTCTTTTGCAAAAGCTTCATCTGCAAGGATCAGACCGCCTCTGGGGCCGCGAAGGGTTTTGTGTGTGGTAGTTGTAACCACATGCGCATACGGGAACGGGCTGGCATGCTGTCCTGTAGCCACAAGGCCTGCAATATGAGCGATATCTACCATCAGATATGCTCCAACCATATCTGCGATCTCACGGAAACGTTTAAAGTCGATTGCTCTTGCGTATGCGCTGGCGCCTGCAACGATCAGTTTCGGTCTGCATTCTTTTGCAAGCCTCTCAACCTCATCATAATCGATATAGCCATCCGCATTTACACCGTAGGGGACAACATGGAAATATGCACCAGAAAGGTTTGCCGGACTTCCGTGTGAAAGATGTCCACCTTCAGAAAGGTTCATTCCCATAACAGTGTCGCCGGGTTTAAGAAGTGCGAAAAACACTGCCATATTTGCCTGTGCGCCGGAATGCGGCTGAACATTGGCATAGGTGCATCCGAAGATCTTTTTTGCACGGTCGATCGCGAGTGTTTCTACTACATCACAGTTCTCGCATCCGCCGTAAAAACGATGTCCCGGGTATCCTTCTGCATATTTATTGGTAAAAGGACTTCCCATGGCAGCCATAACTGCTTTGGAAACCCAGTTTTCAGATGCGATCAGCTCAATGTGGCTGTTCTGCCGGTTTAATTCGGCAATAATCAGTTCTGCGATCTCCGGATCCACTGTCCGGACTTCATCCAAAGAGTACATATTAAATCTGTAGTTCCTTCCTGTTAAAGTTCAATCAAATGTCAGGTAAAAATTCAGTGATAACGCCGGCAAGAGCTTTTTACAGCCATTGCCGGCGGCAAATGTTTTTCAATCCATCAGGATCAAACGCAACAAGATCAAGCCTTGCCTGCGCTGCCCAGTACGTTCTGGATCTTATGAGCAACCATATCTTTAACAGCCTGACGAGCCGGTTTCAGATACTGACGGGGATCAAAATGATCCGGATGCTCAGCCATATACTTACGGATATTAGCTGTCATAGCAAGACGGATATCGGAGTCGATATTGATCTTGCATACTGCAAGCTCAGCTGCATGACGAAGCTCTGCCTCCGGGATACCGATTGCATCCGGCATATTTCCGCCATACTCATTGACCATCTTTACGAATTCCTGCGGTACGGAAGAAGATCCGTGCAGAACGATCGGGAATCCGGGCAGTCTCTTGATACACTCCTCAAGTACGTCGAAACGCAGCGGTGGCGGAACAAGGATTCCGTCAGCATTGCGTGTACACTGGGAAGCTTTGAATTTGTATGCGCCGTGAGATGTTCCGATCGCGATCGCCAGAGAATCGCAGCCTGTCTTGTCTACGAACTCCTCAACCTCTTCCGGATGTGTATAGCTCTCTTTTCCGGCCTCAACAACTACTTCATCCTCAACACCTGCAAGTGTTCCAAGCTCTGCCTCAACTACAACGCCGTGTGCATGTGCATACTCAACAACCTGCTTTGTTACCTCAATATTCTCTGCAAAAGGTTTAGATGACTGGTCGATCATAACAGATGTAAATCCGCCATCGATACAGGATTTGCAAAGTTCAAAGCTGTCGCCGTGATCCAGATGCAGAGCGATCGGGATATCAGGATTCTCAGCTACTGCTGCTTCTACCATTTTTACAAGATAAGCATGATTTGCATATGCACGTGCGCCTTTGGATACCTGAAGGATAACCGGGCTGTTCAGTTCGCCTGCTGCTTCTGTGATACCCTGAACGATCTCCATGTTGTTTACGTTGAACGCGCCAATTGCGTAGCCGCCATCGTAAGCTTTTTTGAACATTTCAGTTGTGGTTACTAATGCCATGACTTTCCTCTCCTTTTTCATTTATTTACTCTTTTAATCAGTTTCTCAATAATTCTATGAAAAGACCGTGCCTATTCTATCAAAATCATCGGCGTTTGTCAAAACAAAATATTCATTTGCCTGAACTTTCCGAAAATCCCGGATGCAGGAACGTTCGCACCCGCAGATCAGCAGGATCTTATCATAAGTCTTTTCCGTTTTGACCGGCTCCACCGAATTGCCGGCCGAAAGACGGGAAATAAATTTATCCAGTGCCTTTTTCCGGTCATAATTGGGATTGCAGCCGCCGCAATATTTTACTCCTATTTCCATATCAGCCCTGCAGCTTTCTTCCGTTGCGGAGAATATCTTTTGCAAGATCGTAAAGTTCCTGGCTTACTTCTTCCTGAAGTTTTACATCCTGCACACTCTTTGTATGGTTCAGGATCTCTTCTTTGATCAGGTCTTCCAGCGTATACATAGCGGACGGACAATGGCTGCAGTGTCCTGTCAGGCGCACATATACTATGCCATTCCTTATATCCGCAACGCTGACATTCCCGCTGTGCTCTGCCAGTTTCGGCCGCACATGCTCATCCAGAATTGTTTCGATCTCGTTTGTCAGGTTGTCCATCCTCATCCTCCAGACTGTATGCTCTTAATCGCATAAAATGTAGTACCAATGACTTTGCATGTGCCTTTTATGCACAGAGCATATACTTCGAAAGAAGGCCCGGCCAGGTAGAGGTCGGGCCTTTCCCGGCCTTTCCGGCCGGGTTAAAAGCTTTTATTATTCGCCGATATGAGCCAGTTTCTTAGCCAGCTCTTTCTTCATAGGCAGATTGCCCTGACGAGAGATCATGATACGCTGTGCCTGCGGGCTGCCTGCACCGTGCATGGACTCTGTTCTGTAGCCAACAGCTGCAGTGCCAAGGCAGAGGTTCTCGATCAGTCTCATGATCTTCATACGATCCTCTGTAGATACGCTGCTGATACCAACCAGATATTTCTCTACCCACGGTCCTGTAACCTCGCCGCGCAGATCCGCCTCAGACGGAGCTGTTACGAAGATACCGCCGGCAATATCTTCTGCCAGACGAGCGATCTCATAGGGGAATCTTGTTACATTCTGCTTGCAGACATTTGCAAGAAGAAGGTTGATCAGGTAGTTACCGGATGCTGTCGGAGCACCTTCTGCTGAGCATGCGATACCACAGCAATACAGTGTCTCGTTCAGATGCATCATCTCGATCAGTTTGTCTTTTACATGAGAAGCTTTTGCAGCACCGTTGTATTCTGCAGCAAGTGCAGTTGCACCGATCAGGACATCGCCCACACCAACCTTGCATCCGCCGTAGGACTGACGATGATATCCTGCAAAACGCTCTACCAGCATGCCTGCGAATTCATATTCACCGTTCATGAAGATACGATCGTTTGGTACGAATACATGATCAAAAATAACCAGCGCTTCAACACCGCCAAACTCCTGATTGCCGACATCAAGTGTTGTGCCTTCTGTCTTTCTGGTATCGCAGGACTGACGTCCGATGATCATCATGATACCTTCTGTATCGGTAGGTACTGCGAAGGAAACTGCATAGTCTTTATCGTCCGGGCCCATGGAAATGGTCGGCATAACGATAACTTCCTGGGAATTGATGATACCGGTCTGATGTGCTTTCGCACCACAAACAACGATACCGTCTTCTCTTTTCTCAACAACGTGCAGATACATATCCGGATCAGCCTGTGCATGCGGAGCCAGACCACGATCGCCCTTGGGATCTGTCATAGCGCCGTCGATGGTATAATCCGCATCCTGGCAGTATCTCAGGAATTTTTTGAAATTCTCATGATACTTTGTTCCATATTTCTGATCGATCTCATATGTTGTGGAGTATTCTGCGTTGATAGCATCCATACCAACACATCTCTGGAAGCAGGCTGCTGTCTGCTGTCCGAGCATTCTCTGCATTTTTACTTTGTTCATCAGATCTGTGGTGCTGCGATGAACATTCAGGAAACGGTTGATCTTGCGACCATCATCCAGAGTAACTGTCATGAGGTCCTCATACTGGGGATCTTGTGCGCAATCATAGGTAGCTCTTACTGAATTCAGAGAAGGACGAAGGATCGGATTGTCAACAACGTTCTCCACTTTCTTTCCGAACATATAAACGTTAAGCTTCATGCTGCGCATGCTCTCGATATACTGTTCGCCTGTCATTAATGCCATTTCTTTGTTCTCCTTTCAAACATGTGCTTTAAAAATTTAAAGGATCAGTCTTTTACGACGATACCAACGGGTTCCTCGCGGAAGATCCGCTCATCCATTACTTTCAGGTCTTCCGCAATGATGGGTTTGAATTCCATCTGGTCAAGTACCTGTGTCTGCAGGTCGATGCCCGGTGCGATCTCGATCAGAGTAACGCCCTCTTTACGAAGCTCAAATACCGCACGCTCTGTAACATACAGAACCGGCTGACCCACCTTATTCGCATAATCGCCTGAGAAGGTGATCTGCTCTACTTTGTTTACAAATTTCTTCTTGGCGCCTTCCTGTGTGATAACCAGCTTGCCATCCACACACTCGGTCTTCAGGCCTTTTGCTGTCATTGTGCCGCAATAAACAACCTTTTTCGCATTCTGAGTGATATCGATAAATCCGCCTGCGCCTGCAAGACGAACACCGAACTTGGAAACGTTCAGGTCGCCGTTGGGTGCTGTCTCAGCCAGTCCCAGGAATGCGATATCCAGACCGCCGCCCTGATAGAAATCGAACTGAACATTGTGAGGAATGATGCACTGTGCATTTGCAGCAGCACCGAACTGCGTTCCGCCATAGGGAACGCCCGCGATAGAACCTGCCTCAACTGTCAGTGTCATCTCATCGGAAATGCCTTCCTCTGCCGCTACATTGGCGATCTTCTCCGGTGCGCCTGTACCAAGGTTTACGATCGCATTCTTGGGAAGTTCCATAGCAGCACGGCGTGCAATGATCTTCTTTGCATCAAGCGGGATCGGCGGGATCGCATCTACCGGAATACGGAATTCGCCGGTCAGAGCGCCATCATATGGTGTGCCGAGGCACTGCAGATTGTCTTCATCGGTACCGATGACAACAGAATCTACATAGATTCCCGGGATCACAACCAGCTTAGGATCCAAAGAACCGCCCTGAACGATCTTTTCTACCTGAACGATTACCTTACCGCCGGAGTTTTTGCAGGCCTGAGCCATAGCTGTAACATCCAGAGGTCCGATCTCGCGATGAACGGTGCAGTTGCCGTACTCATCACAATAGGAAGCACGCAGGAATACAACATTAATAGGGAAGCTCTTGTAAAGCAGACGCTCCTCGCCTTCTATATTGACAACCTTTACGATATCTTCTGTTGTTTTGGAATTCAGCTTGCCGCCTTCAATTCTGGGATCTGCAAACGTATTCAGACCAACATGTGTGATCGTACCTATATTGTGAGCAGCAATATCACGATACATATGGGAAATAACACCCTGGGGCAGATTGTATGCTTCGATCTTATTGGTCAGGGCCAGCTCACCGAGCTTCGGTGCGCGATCCCAGTGACCACCGATGACTCTCTTTACCATACCTTCATGACCATAGTGGTCTCCGCCTGTGCCGTCGCGATGGCCCTGACCTGCTGCAAAGAACAATGTCAGATCCTTCGGATGTCCTGTCTCGAGGAAACGTGCCTCAAGCGCTTTGGAAAGAGTCTCAGGGCAAGCACAGCTTACAAAACCACCTGTTGCGATGGTATCGCCGTCCATGACCTTAGCTGCTGCCTCTTCGGGGGTGATAATAGCTACTTTTTTCATTCTCATATCCTCCTACATTTTTTATAAAGCAGTGTTTCCACCGAATTATAATACGACTTTCCTGACCGGTCAGCGCTTATTGCTTGCCCGCCAGATATTCATTTTTTCCGCATCTTTGATCAGCTGATCCCTGAATTCCGGGTGTGCCACCGAGATCAGTGCCTCGGCTCTCTGCCAGGAACTCATGCCCTTCAGATTAACAATACCGTACTCCGTAACAATATAATTGGTATTGGCACGTGTATCTGTAACGATCGAACCATTGTCCAGCGTCGGCAGAATGCGTGACTGCAGATTCCCGTTCTTATCCTTAAAAGTGGAAGAACAGCAGATAAAGCTCTTTCCACCTTTTGAAAGATATGCGCCCATAACGAAATCCAGCTGGCCGCCGGCACCGCTGATATGCTTCACACCGGCCGACTCCGCATTGACCTGGCCAAAGAGATCCAGATTTACCGCATTGTTGATCGACATAAAATTGTCGATCTGCGCGATCGTTCTGGCATCGTTGACCCAGCCTACGGAAGCGCCATAGCACTCCGGATTGTTGTCGATAAAATCGTAGAGCTCTGAAGAGCCGGCTGCGAAAGCGTACACCTGTTTGCCGGGCATAACCGCCTTTTTCCTGCCGGTGATCTTACCCGCTTTGGAAAGTGCCACATAGGCATCCACATACATCTCCGTATGAACACCCAGATCTTTCAGATCGGATTCTGCGATCAGTTTGCCGACCGCATTCGGCATACCGCCGATCCCAAGCTGCAGGCATGCCCCGTTGGGGATTTCCGCAAGGATCAGTTCCGCAACCGCTTTATCCACAGGTGTCATCGGTGCATCTGCACCGCCGAGGACTTTCATCTTATGATTGTCGTTCTCGACGATCATGTCCACTTTTGAAATGTGGATCCTGCTCGTTTCAGGATCTCCGTATGCATAGGGACAGTTCTGATTCACCTCTATAATGACGATGTCTGAAACATCGCATACAGCTTTCATATGAGATGGGCAGGGGCCGAAAGAAAAATACCCGTCAGCATCCATCGGCGACACCTGCAGCATTGCCACATGCGGTCTGCAGGATTCCGGCAGATCGTAATAATATCTCGGCAATTCCGAATAACGGATCGGTGCATAAAAGGCAATACCCGCTTTGATCGCTTTTCTCTCGATGCCTCCCATGTGCCAGGAGTTAAAGGTGAAATGTTCTTTTGCATTTTCCACCTGAAAGATCTCCGGCTCACTCAGAAGAATGCCGCCGCGGACATTGACATCGTACAGCTCGTCCGCCCTTTGCGCCAGCGCGTGGTCCAGAGCAGAAGGAGTGGTCGCTGTCCATGCATAGTCGATCCAGTCGCCGGACCGCACGGTCTTAACGGCTTCTTCAGGGGTAGTCAGTTTTTTCTGATACTGCTCCTCGAAAGTCATATCGCTTCCTCCCATAATTTACACAATTTGTTAATTATATATTGCCACTTATCCGTCAAAATTGCAAGTAAATACGGGATGCAGAAGGAAAAAGGAGCCCTCCCTTTCGGAAGGGCCCGTAAATATCAGACTGCGTTAAATCTTGTTTTTAAAAAGCAGCCTTATAAATAGCCATCATATCATCGTATGTCAGCTCCGTGTAGTTATTGCCAAGAAGTCTCTGCTGTGTCTCGATGCAGCTCTTTGTAAAGATTTCAATCTCATCCTCTGTCGTTCCGACCTCACTGAGCCGATCCCTCTTGAGGACTTTTTCCAGCAGGTCATACAGGGCATCGAGCGCTGTTGCGGCTTCGCCGCCCATAATACCGGCGAGCATTTCTTCCAGACACTGCAGTTTGCCGACCGGCTGTTTTTCTTTATATTTTTTCATGACATCCACAAACATCATCTGATTTGCCTTGCCATGCGGAACATGATGCGCACCGGAAAGCGGATAGCTCATGGCATGTACTGCCGCGCAGCCGGCATGTCCGAATGCGATACCTGCATAATTGGAAGCACGCAGGAACTTATCCGCATCCTCCTTCCATGCATCGTTGCCGCCCGCCGCAACAGCTTTCTGCCAGCAAGGCAAGATCAATTCGAGCGCCGCTTTGGAGAACATCTCGCTGATCGCGCATGCGTTGGGGCTCAGATAAGACTCGATCGCATGTACCATAGCGTCGATGGATGATGTCGCAAACACGCCATAGGGCAGGGTCTTCAGCATTCCTGTGATCAGCACCGCCTCATCCGCAAACATCGCCGGATTTACCAGACCAAGCTTTGTGCCCATTCTGGTACGGTTGATGATCGCGATGTTGGTCACTTCGGAACCGGTTCCGCAGGTGGTGGGAACAATGATCAGCGGATACTCTTTTTTCAGGTTTGCCATGTTATCATACAGACTGTCTACCGTATCCTTTTTTCCCGCAACGGTCAGGACTTTTGCGATATCAATGATGGTGCCGCCGCCGACCGCGATCACTCTCTTATATTCCTTGTCCCGCAGGGCATCCAGGATTGCGTCCACCATAATATCGGTCGGTTCGCCCATGCCGTACTGTTCCTGAAAACAGGTCTGGCATCCCAGATTCAGATCGGAGATCACCGGGTTGTAGATATACTCGTTTGTCAGCACAAGGTCGTCCGGTCCGATCTTCTCTTCTGCCGCAAAGGCAGCAAAATCAACATATTCCGCTATTGACGGTATAATCTGAAATTTCTTCATGATTCATTCTCCTTTTTGTGATTTTTGCAGATGATCATTCCTTATTATAATCCAATTCTTCGCCAAAACGCATCTTATATTCTTCCGCAAGTTCCGGTCTGAATTTCGGATGTGCAATATTGATCAGGCGTTTTGCCCTTTCCCGAAGTGTGCGGCCTCGCAGCTGGGCAACACCGTATTCCGTTACGATGTAATTCACATCATTTCGACCTGTTGTGACCGGAGATCCCGTTGTCAGAGTAGTGACGATCTTGGAAGCCTCCTGATTTCTGGTCGTGGAATGCATGGCAATGATCGAGCGTCCGCCCTTGGAAAGATTGGCGCCTCTTACGAAATCCATCTGCCCGCCGATTCCAGAAATCTGACGCAGGCCGATCGCTTCCGCACAAACCTGGCCCTGCAGATCCACCTGTACACAAGCATTGATCGATACCACATTATCGTTCTGGCTGATATAAGCAGGATCGTTGCATACGTCAACCGGAAGCATCTTGATCATAGGATTGTTGTCAACATAGTCGTAAAGTTTGCGGCTTCCCATGATAAAGCTGACTGCTACACGTCCCACATCTTTCTGTTTTCTTTTTCCTGTGATAACACCGTTCTCGATCAACGGAATGACTCCGTCAGATACCATCTCAGAATGAATGCCCAGATCCTTTTTATCGCCAAGGAAAGATAAAACAGCATCCGGAACTGCGCCGATACCAAGCTGCAGGCAGTCTCCGTCTTTTACAAGGTCCGCAATATAACGGCCGATCATCATATCCTCTTCCGTGATCTTTGCCGGAATGGATTCCGGAAGCGGCTCCCATGCATTGATAAAGGCATCGATCTCGCTGACATGCACGAAGCTTTCACCGAAAGTGCGCGGCATATTAGGATTCAGCTCAGCAATAACATACTTTGCCGAACGGATGGCCTGCCAGCCATAATCGCAGGAAAGTCCAATATTCACATATCCCCTTGCATCCGGCGGTGTACAGGTAAAGGCGAAAACGTCAACCGGAAAAGTGCCGCTGCGGATCATACGGGGTACATCCGAGAAAAAGGCCGGTGTATAATCTGCCCTGTTCTCAGAAATCGCTTTTCTTGCCGGTCCTCCTACAAACAGTGCATTGTGACGGAAATGTTCCTCCATGCCCGGCTGCAGATACTCACCGGAGCCCAGGTAAACCATGTGTGCCACTTCTACGCCATGGAAATTTTCTGCCATGGCGGCCATGGTCCGCTGGAAGATGATCGGCTCACCCACCGCATGACCGAACATGACCAGATCTCCGTCTTTGATTTTCATCACAGCCTGTTCCGGCGTCATTGTATGTTCTTTATAATAAGTTCTCCAGTCCATTTTTCGCCTCCTGATCCACGTACTTGATTTTAATACTCACGTGCTTCTGCGATATGCTGGTCGAGTCTCTCGCGAGCCTCATTAACCTCTTTGACATCAGATGTAGAAGCAACACCCACATGCCACCATGAATCGTATCCCTCTGCCATGGTCTTCGGAAGTACTTTGGCATCGATCACGCAGGAGCCTTTTTCTTTCTTTGCATCCTGAACCGCTTTTCTGAACTCATCCGGTGTTTTTGCATAGAATGCTTTGAATCCATATCCTTCGCCAACCTTACCGAAATCCGTTGTGCAATAGTCACCATCCAGTTTGCCTGTCTCTTCATTGCGATAACGCATCTCTGTTGCGCAGGAACCGATACCGTTACCCATCTGCAGATTGTTGATGCAGCCGAATGCTGTGTTATCGAATACCACAATGGTGATCTTTTTGCCTTCCTGCATTGCTGTGGGCATTTCTGAGTTCAGCATCATGAAAGAGCCATCGCCAACAAGTGCGTAAACTTCCTTATCCGGTTCTGCCATCTTAACGCCGAGTGCACCGGCGATCTCATAACCCATGCAGGATGCGCCGTATTCCATATGGTAGGAATCTTTTGCATCTGTATACCACAGACGCTCCAGGTCTGCCGGCAGAGAACCTGCAGCTGCAACAACAATCGCATCTTTATCGATCTCTTCGCGGAGAATGCCGACTGCGTTGGATTCTGTGATCTTGCCGCCGATCTGGTTTACAAAATCGTTCATGATCTTCTCTGTCCAGGACGGTACGCAGGGAACAAACTTGCCCTCGCCAAATCCCTCATCATGATACTGAACACCAAGAACGCTAAGACGTTCTTTCTCCCATGCAGCATTGATCTCGTCGATCTCTGTGGTATAGCCTGAACGATATCCTTTTTCTTTCAGCTTAGCCATGATCTTCTCGAGTGTTGTCTTGGCATCGCCGACGCAGCGTGTCGCATCCAGTTTTTCTGCATGGAACTCAGATGTGTTGATCGCCAGAACCTTAAGGTCCGGATTACGGAAGAGCACCCATTTGGAACCTGTTACGAAATCGTTGAAACGTGTGCCGACACCGATCACCAGGTCTGCATCTTTGCAAAGCGCATTGGCTGCCATACCGCCTGTAACGCCGACGCCGCCCACATTCAGTTTAAAGGAATCCGGAAGTGCGGAATGTCCGCCCTGTGTCTGGGATACCGGAATATTGAATTCTGAGCAGAAATCCATGACTGTCTGGCCTGCTTCTGAATAGCGGACACCACCGCCGGAGATCAGAAGCGGTTTTTTGGAAGCCATGATTGCTTCCACTGCCTTGTCGATCTCGTAGTCATCTGCGCATCTGCGGGAAATATGGTGTACTCTCTTCTGGAAGAAGTAATCCGGATATTCATAGGATTCTCCGCCTACATCCTGGGGAATGCTTACACAAACCGCACCGCAATTAGCTGTGTCTGTCAGGACACGCATGGCATTGATCATAGCGGTCATCAGCTGTTCCGGTCGGGAAATTCTGTCCCAGTATTTGCAGACCGGTTTAAAGCAATCAGATGCTGTAATAGTCAGATCGGTCGGATCTTCCATCTGCTGGAGCACGGGATCCGGCTGACGTGTTGCAAAAGAATCGGACGGAAACAGGAGCAACGGAACATTATTGATGGAAGCTGTCAGCGCAGCAGTTACCATATTTGCGGCGCCCGGTCCGATAGATGTAGAGCAAGCAATGATCTTACGGCGATTGTTCTGTTTTGCATATGCAGTCGCAACATGTGCCATACCCTGCTCATTACGTCCCTGATATACTCTTAAGTGACCCGGATTGTAGCTGAGTGCTTCACCGAGGCCTACACACATACCATGTCCGAAGATCGTAAAAATGCCATCTACAAAGGGCTGTTCAACTCCGTCAAACTCTACGTACTGCTGATTCAGAAACTTAACCAGTGCCTGTGCTACAGTCATTTTTGTTTTACTCATCGTCTTTTCTCCTTTTTGTATTGATTTTCTGTCTTTATTTGCTTGTTGTATTCGCTCACTGTATCCGTCTTTCTAAAATGTATACAATTTGCAAACATGTATTTTATAATTCAAGTATAGGAAGAAATTGTATTTCTGTCAATCCAATCTGCCGATTTCTTTTATTTTCATCATTTTATCTTATTTATCAAATTCTTTTTTGTATAAAATTCAAGAGGGCATCTTCAAACCGAAGATGCCCTCTTGCAATTAAATTGTATACATTAATTGTATACATTTCAAACAGTATATTTTGTTTTAATGTTGATTTCCGTGTACAGATACTCAGACTCCGGTGCCGTACCGCCCAAAATGATCCCGGCAAGAGTGTGTACCGCATGATAGCCCTGGAAATAAGTATTCTGATCGATGATAAAATCGATCTCTCCGTTTCTCAAGGCTTCTACATTTCCGGGGGTGCAGTCGTATACAATGATCCCCGGACGTTTCTTGAGTTTTAATTTATCCAAAGCCCAGCGGATGCCGTCCTGTCCGCTCGACGCGATAAAAATACCCGCAAGATCGTAATTTCGGGAATAATGATCCAGAACGATCTTTTCCACCTCTTTCGGATCGTCCAGAGAGCTCTGAACACCTGCAACAGTCAGATTCGACCCGGATGTACGCAGGGTTTCCACAAATCCGTCCAGTCTGCTGCCACTTAAGGCATTCGTAAAATAGCCCGTTATAATAAGAAGACTTCCCACACCGCCGGTCAGCATATTCATAAGCCCTGCCGCCGCTCTGCCACTCTGGCGGTTGTCCATACCGATAAAGCATGATCTGCCGATTCCTTCCACATCTGTATTGAATGTGACCACGGGAATCTTTTTTTCTGATATCAGATAAGAAAGTTTCTCATTGATCCGCTCATCGCTGACCGGCATGATGGCCAGACCCGAAACGCCTTCTTTTTCCATTTCATCCAGAAACTGAAGCTGCTCGTCGGCATCTACGGTTTTTCCTTCTTTTAAAATGACCGATATGCCATACTGTTCCATTTCCGCGGCGGCCTGAAAGATACCCTTATTGATATCCTGCATAAAATCCGTCTCAGAAAGGAAAGTGATGACGCCGATCTTACTGCTCCTTTTTCTGTTTTCTTTTTCCTGTGTTTTCGTTACATACCCCAGAGTTTTAGCAATATCCCGCACTTTAGCATCCACTTCCGGCTTAACTTTACCGCGATTATTTAAAACCCTGTCCACGGTACCCCTGGATACACCAGCTTTTTCTGCTATTTTGTTGATTGTAGGTTTCATAATTCGTGTGCCTTTTCTGTGCTTAAAAATTTTTTATAGTTTCAAGTTCTGCTTGTATTATACACGATTTTGGTGTATACTTCAAGTAAATAAAAGCACACGATTTTTGTGCATTTTGTGTGCCATAGAAAAAGGAGGTCCATTCATATGGAAAAAACAGTTCGTCTGACAGTTGCACAGGCCATCGTAAAGTTCCTCGATAACCAGTATGTTTCCATGGACGGCGAAGAGACAAAGTTTGTTACAGGTATCTTCACCATCTTCGGACACGGCATCGCTGTAGGTCTCGGCGAGGCGCTTGACAGCAACCCGGGTTCCCTTCATGTTATGCAGGGCAGAAACGAGCAGGGCATGTGCCATGCCGCTATCGCTTACGCAAAGCAGAACAATCGTAAACAGATCATCCCCTGTTCTTCATCCGTAGGCCCCGGCGCTGCAAACATGGTAACTGCATGCGCAACTGCTACCGTTAACAATATCCCGCTTCTGGTATTCCCATCCGATACTTTCGCATCCAGACAGCCGGATCCGGTTCTGCAGCAGCTGGAGCAGAGCAACAGCCTTGCTACCACAACCAATGACGCTTTCAAACCGGTTACAAAATACTGGGATCGTATCACTCGTCCGGAAATGATCATGACAGCCCTGATCAATGCTATGCGTGTTCTGACAGATCCTGCTGAGACAGGTGCATGCTGTATCGGTCTTTGCCAGGATGTAGAAGGTGAGTCCTTCGATTATCCGGAGTATTTCTTCAACAAACGTGTTCATCGCATCACCCGTCCGGTTGCTGTAGATGAAGAGGTTGAGGATATCGCAGCTGTTATCAAATCCGCAAAGAAACCGATCGCTATCGTAGGCGGCGGTGTTAAATATTCTTTCGCAGGCGAAGATGTAGAAGCATTCTGCGAAGAGTTCGGCATCCCCTTCGGCGAGACACAGGCCGGAAAATCCGCATGTGTATCCAGCCATCCCTATTGCCTCGGCGGTATCGGTGTAACAGGAACATCTGCTTCCAATAAGATTGCAAAAGACGCAGACGTTGTTATCGCGATCGGTTCCAGAATGTCCGACTTCACAACAAGCTCCAAATGGCTGTTCCAGAACGAGGATGTTAAGTTCGTAACCATCAACAACAACAGATATCATGCATATAAGAACGAGGCTACAAAGGCAGTCGGCGATGCTAAAGTTACACTGAAGGCCCTGTCCGAGAAACTTCGTGCCGCAGGATATCATACAGCATACACCAACGAGATCGCTGATGCTAAGAAAGAATGGGATGAGGAAATGGTTCGCCTCGGCGCTATCCGCTACACAGGAGACGATTTCGAGCCCATCATCAAAGCAAGAGATCCCCGTACAGTTCCGGAGTTCGTAAAGATGACCGGCGGACAGCTGACACAGACAGCAGCTCTGGCAACCCTTCGACGCGTGATCGACAAAGATGCAAACGTTATCACAGCAGGCGGTTCTCTTCCGAGCTGTATGCAGCGTATGTGGACAACAGACAAGAGATGCGGTTATCATGCAGAATACGGCTACTCCTGCATGGGTTACGAAGTTGCTGCTACTCTTGGTGTTAAGTTTGCAGATCCCGAGAACGAAGTATACTGCGTAGTTGGTGACTCCAGCTTCCAGATGCTCCACAGCGAGATCATGACGATCCAGCAGGAGAAACAGAAAGTTAACATCCTTGTATTCGATAACTGCGGATTCGGCTGCATCAACAACCTGGAAATGACACATGGTATCGGCAGCATGGCTACAGAGTTCCGTTACACAGACGGACAGAAACCCTGCGGCGACCTGATCCCGGTTGACTATGCTATGGTAGGTGCAGGATATGGTCTTAAGACATATACCTGTAAGACAGTGGAAGAACTTGAAGCAGCTCTTGAAGATGCTAAATCTCAGACAGTTGCATGTCTGTTCGATCTGAAGGTTATTCCGAAGACTATGACAGATGGCTATGGTTCATGGTGGAATGTTGGTATCGCTACCACATCTATCCAGGAATCCGTAAGACAGTCCTGTGAAGAAGTTCTGCAGGCAAGATCCGAAGCTCGTAAGTTCTGATCCATCAGATATTTGAGCATTCCGGTTCCAAATCAAATATTTCAAAAGAGACTGTCGCTTGCGGCAGTCTCTTTTCTTTGCTGCCTAAAGATATTTCTCTCATCCTGCGCAACCGTCTTGACACAGATAAAATTCAGTTCTATAATCAAAAACGCATTTTGAAGATGTTCCCTTGATCAACCATCTTCACATCAATAAAAAACAAGGAAGGTAATCAAATGAAAAAAATCAAACAAATTTCTCACGAGCTGATTCTGCTCCAGAGAAATGTCCCCGGCACTGTTCTTGCACTGTTTATCCTCTCAATCGTTTCCATGAATCTTCTGGCAAACAAAAGTATCGATACCGGTCTTTCCTGGCTGGCTTTGGATTGCGGCATCATCTTTTCGTGGCTGACTTTTCTGCTGATGGATATGGTCACCAAACATTTTGGTCCCAGAGCGTCGATCATGCTTTCCATTCTGGCTCTGGTCCTGAATCTGTTTATCGCACTGATGCTCTTTATTGCCAGCCAGATTCCCGGCTTTTGGGGCGAATCCTACGTAGACGGTAGTCAGGCAGTCATCAATCTGGCATTGAACAATACGTTTGCCGGAACCTGGTATGTCCTGCTCGGTTCTTCCATTGCTTTTGTAGCATCCTCTATCGTTAACAGCGAATTAAACTGGCTGCTTGGAAAATTTGCAAAGAAAGAAGGTTTTGCTTCCTTTGCATTTCGTTCCTATGCATCAACTCTGATTGCCCAGTTTGCGGATAATCTGATCTTTGCCCTGCTGGTATCCCATTTCTTTTTTGGCTGGAGTCTGCTGCAATGCGTCACCTGTGCCGCTACCGGCGCTCTGGTGGAACTGCTGTGTGAGGTCGTCTTCTCTCCGATCGGTTATAAAGTTGCAAAACAGTGGGCAAAAGAAAAGGTCGGAAATGAATACATCACCTATTTGAAAGAGAACGGGGGACAAATTTGATGAAAATTCTGGTAACCGGAGCATCCGGCGGAATCGGAAACAGCATATGCACGATCTTCCTGGAACATGGACACGAGGTCTGCGGTATGGATCTGCAGGCATCAAAGATTGATCACGAAAAGTATACACATTATATACACGATATAGAAAACAGATCCTATCCGGAAATTGATGGAATTGAGATCCTGATCAACTGCGCCGGTGTCCAACTGCAGTCAGAAAGAGATATCGATGTAAATCTGACGGCAACGATCGCTCTGACAGAATATTATGCCTTTCACGACGGGATCCGCTCCATCCTGAACATCGCATCGTCCTCTGCTCTGACCGGATCCGAATTTCCGCATTATGCCGCAAGCAAAGGCGGTCTTACCGCCTATACAAGAAATGTGGCATTGCGCATCGCAAAATATGGCGCCTGTGCGAACAGTCTCTGCCCGGGCGGCGTGATCACCGATATGAATCGGCATATTCTGGATGATTCAAAGCTCTACAAAGCAGTTTTGGATGAAGCCCTGTTGCACAAATGGACTTCTCCCGAAGAGATCGCTCAATGGGCTTATTTTGTAACCTGCATCAACAAATCCATGACCGGAGAAAATCTTCTGATCGATAACGGAGAAGCGATCCGGGCTAATTTTATCTGGTAGTGCTCCATCGTCCATTCATCGAAACATTCAGCCACCGCAAAACGGATGCAGCAAAACAGCGCCGCATATCATAAAATGTAGTGCAAAAAATCTTGCATGTCTGTTTTCATATCAAAGAGGCTACCCTAAAAAATGAGCGTTGCAATCGAATACTTTATCACTGTACCCGGCAAAATATGTTATCTGCTCTGCAACCATTCTATAGCAACAGGAGCAACATGGAAATTGCATTTTATCTTGACGCATAATTTTAAAAATTGTATACTTTTTTACATGAACAAACATAGAATCTTCCATACAGTTCAGTTCATGCATCTATTATTCCATTAATTCTCACCATATTTTCAGGGGTATTTGAAATGAAACAGACTTTAGCAGACACAGCATATACTTATCTGCTCGATATGATTCTTACCAATCAGATTAAAAGCGGAGACCGTATTCCCGAACAGAATATTATTTCCCAGCTTAACATCAGCCGCACTCCCGTACGGGAAGCGATCCGCCGGCTTGTCGCGGATGGTATTGTGGACCTCAGTCCAGGAACCTTTGCCCTGGTCCACCGCTTCACCAAAAAAGAAATGATGGATATGGGTGCTATCCGTATCACAATTGATTCGCTTGCCGCTCAATTTGCCATCCTGAACGGCAGCAACCACGATTTCCAGAATCTGATCACGCTTGCTGCAGAATGCCAGCGTGCTTTTGATAATAATGATATCATTGAGCGGATCCGCCTGGACTGCGAGTTTCACACCATGCTTACCACGATTGGTGGAAACAAGGAACTGATCTCCATCCAGCAACGTCTTACAAAGCGTTCCCGTCTTATGCAGATCCAGTCCTACAATCAGGAAGGGGCTTCCTTCTGCGATCTGGCCGGGCACCTGGATATCATCAAGGCCCTCATGGATCGCAACGTTGACCAGTGCCTGCAGATGGTACACAATCACCTGAAGCACTTCTATCTCTCAGACGACAACGATCTGAATCTGGATACGATCCGAACCTACGTAAAAATACCGGTATATAATCTGGATTAAACAGAACACCGGAAGAAAACACTTCGTTTCGATCTGTCTCCATATCTCAAAATGGCACAGGGCCGGCGCAAACTTGCGTCGGCCCTGTTTTGCCGTTTATATTAGGAAAAGGATTAGAAGGCCACCCATTTCGAGTCATTGTTTGCAGACTCTACGCATTTCTCAACCCACTTGGTTCCAATCAGACCGGCATGTACATCCGGATACCAGAAGTCAACCGGCTCACCATTCTCTGTCTTCTCGATCGCAATGGCGAACTTCCTGTATACATTGCTCCATGCCTCAAAAAGTCCTTCCGGATGTCCGCCGCCGATACGGTCTGTTTCGAGAGCGGATTCATAGAGATATCCGTTTCCTCTGGAAAGGAGACGCGGTGCCTCGCCCTGAACCTCATAGTTCAGGAAATTCGGATGCTCTGCATCCCATGTAATAGAAGCTTTTTCACCTACTATACGGAATCCATAGCCAAACTGAGAACCGGCATTGACACCGGAAGACCACATGTAAGCAATTGCTCCGTTATCATATTCCATGATCGACATCGCATTATCTTCCAGAACACGACCTTCTACAAAAGACTGTTTGGTACACATTACTCTCTTAATGGAAAGTTTTGGACAGATTGCCTCACTCAGATACAGCATATGTGTTCCGAGATCACCCATGGAGAATGCGGGACCTGCTTTTTTGGGATCTACGCGCCATGCCTGAGATGCAGCGGTTTTCTCAACAGCAACATTGTTTCCACCGTGTGCGAACCGCATTTTGATGATGCGGATCTCACCCAGATCTCCGCGCTCTACCATCTGTCTGGCCTGCTCGATCATCTGATGTCCGGCATAACCATAAGATACAAACATGATCTTTCCGGATTTCTTTACTGCCGCCTCAAGATCCTCTGCCTCTTCGGTTGTAAAGCACATGGGTTTCTCAAGATATACATGAAGGCCCGCCTCAAGTGCTGCTTTTGCGATCTCATAATGTGTAAAGTTCGGTGTAGCGATTGAAACCGCCTGAATACCGTCCTCTCTCTTTGCCTCAGCTTCAAACATACTCTTATAGTCTGTATAGCATCTTTCCGGCGCTACATGGAGTTTCATTCCGAAATCTTTTCCTCTCTCTGGATCAATATCGAATGCGCCTGCTACCAGGTCAAAATTGAAATCGCGAAGTGCTGCAGAACGATGAATATAACCGATCTGGCTTCCGCGTCCGCCGCCTACCATACCCCAACGAATCGGATTCTCTACATTTTTCTCACCATAAATCATTTTTATTCCCTCTTCTTTCTGAATATAATATGAATATACAAGTTGAAATTATTTTATATTGTTTTTGCATCCGCATCAGATCATGTAGCCCACAGATTTCAGATAATCCACACTCGCTTTTACATCGCGAAGAGATGTCTCCTGGTTGCGGGGATCTCTTTCCTGCTCAATCGTGATATAACCGTTGTAATTGATCTCCTCAAGGGCTTTTTTGATGCCCGGATAATCCAGACAACCGGAACCGATCGGGCACATGGATCCTTCTGCGCAGCCTTCAAAAAAGCGTGTCTTCTTAGCCAGAACTTTTTCATAAACCGCCTGATCCACATCTTTAAAATGTACATAGTCCAGGACATTTGCATACTTTTTCAGATATGTAACCGGATCCATGCCGGAATAATATACATGACCGGTATCCAGGCAAAGACCTGCCACTTCATAGGGAATGTCTCTCACAAGTTTTTCGATCTCATCGGCAAACTCCAGATAACCGCCCGCGTGTGGATGTATAACCGGTCGAACTCCCCATTTGTTGGCTCTTTCACAAACAGCACGTACATTCTTCATAAATGCTGCCCACTCTTCATCATTCATTCTCGGAGAGGATTCCGGATGGCCGGAACCGTAGTCTCTTTCGTCATGTCCCCAATCCATAACCGTCATATATGGTGTCGGAAAATGCTGTCCCTCAAAGTTCTCAAGTTTCGGCAGTTTCGGATCTGTAATTAGCTTGCAGATATCATCAACCGCATTCAATACAGATTCCTGATTATCGGGATCCACCAGATCGTGGAAAATGGTTCCTGCCACAATGGCCAGATCGTTTTTGCTCAGTTCCTCAGCTACCAGATCTGCATCGATCGGAAGATAGCCGTAAGGTCCAAGTTCGATCGCTCTGTAACCTGCCTGATGTGCTTCACTCAGCACTTTTGTCCATTTCGGCAGATATGGGTTTTTCGGATCATCCACACCCCAGCTGGCCGGCGCACCGCAAATTTTAATACTCATAATAAAGAAATCCTCCTTCTGCATTTGCAGCCTCCGGTTTGAAAACCGCTTTGTTCAGGTGGCTGCCGTTTCCCTTTGTTTCTGAAATAAAGTTTAATGGAATGACGAAAAATCTGCATTTGAAATACAGCTTTTTGCAAGAAAGATTCTTTTTATTTTTTCCTGCATTTATTGGGTTTTGGGGGATTTTATATGATATGATAAAAACAAAAACTTTAATTTTCTGCTTTTATTTCAAAAAGAAATGCCAATGAAAGCGTTTTCCAAAGGTGCTATGATATACCGATTCGTTTTCGAATCCTTTCCAAAATTATATATGTTTATTCTTAACAAGGAGGTTTTATGCAACAAATATCCTTATCTGACTATGATTCTGTTTTTCAAAACGGCAGACTCCCTGATCTGATCTATGTGACACAACAGCGACATGACTCACAAGAACTGATCCGTCCCATGCACGGACACGAAAACATTGCCGAACTTCTGTTGGTATACGAAGGTTCCGGCTCATACAATATCGACGATGAACACTATGAAATCAAAAAAGGGGATGTCCTTTTATACAATGCCGGTTCCCTGCATGAGGTATCGACCCGGTCCGATCAGAACATCGGCACGCTTTGTTTTGGTATCACAAATCTCTCCTTGCCGGGTCTTCCGGAAAACCATCTGACTTCCCCTGACAAGGGATTTGTACGTTATACCAATGAGCATTTTGAAGAAATCAAAACAATATCCAATCTGATCTATGCATGCCTGAATGAATCAGAAAATTATGAAAAAGAATTATGCCGGCATCTCATGATCTCCCTGATCATACTATCTATTCGTCTTCCCGGCTCAAACACGAGTGTCTTATCGAAGAAGGAATATTTTCTGGTCAAAAAGATCAAGCAACATATTGATACGAACTTCCGGGAGGATATCACGGTGGATAGTCTGGCAGCTGACCTGCACATCAGCACTTCTTATGCCTCACATCTGTTTAAAAAAGCCACCGGTTACAGTATCAAAAAATATCTGTCCCGCAGGCGGATCGGGGAAGCCGAGACCCAGTTACTCTGCTCAGATGCTTCCGTAACCGAAATTGCCATGATGGTTGGTTTTAACGACAGCAACTATTTCAACACGGTCTTTTCCAAAACGGTCGGCTACACACCTCTGCAATATCGCAAGGCATACCATGTTGAACTGCGCGGCATTCATACGCAGTAATTGTATTACGGTATCGTTTTTGTGCCGAAGAAAGCGCAGCAGGAGTGGATACAGAGGAATTGCGACCGACCTTGCACCGAGGAGTCCGAAAACAATTGGCCAGCGTTTCTTAGGTGGCGGCATTTGAGGTTCGCATATGCCGAATTTTGCCGACGCCTTAGAAAAAGCAGTCAAGTGGTTTCGGAGGACGAATGCGGGAGGGAGCAACCCTCTGTATCCACTCCTGCTGCGCTTTCTCATGCACAAAAGATAACAAAAGGGGCGCGGATATTCCGCGCCCCTTTAAAGGTTGCAAACTCAAATTTTATTTACGTGCCATAGCTTTCTCAGCTGCAGCTACGATATCGTCTGCTGTAAGGTTGTACTCTTTCATCAGGAAATCCTGTGCACCAACCTGACCAAAACGATTCTGGATACCAACCATCTCCATCGGAACCGGATTGTTCTTGATCACTACGTTTGCGATCGCAGAACCAAGTCCTGTGCCAACCTGATGGTTCTCAGCTGTTACGATGCAGCCTGTCTCAGCAGCAGCTTTCAGGATAAGCTCCTCATCGAGCGGTTTCCATGTATGCATATCGATGATACGTGCGGAAACGCCCTTAGCAGCAAGGATCTCTTCTGCTTTCAGAGCCTCGTCTACAAGGATACCGGAAGCGATGACTGTCACATCTTTACCGTCTTTCAGTGTTACGCCCTTGCCGATCTCAAACTCGGAACCGTCAGCATAAACAGTTGTGAATCCTTTACGGATCAGACGCATATAAGAGATCTCCGGATATTTGGAGAGCTGTTTTGTAAGGGAGAATGTCTGTGCATAATCGCAGGAATCGATTACAACTGCATTCGGGATGTTCAAGTAAAGACCGCAATCCTCGAAAGGCATATGTGTTGCACCGTTGTAAGCAGCTGTTACGCCAGGGTCAGAACCGATGATATGAACCGGAACTCTGGAATAGCCTGCTGCCAGGAAAGCCTGGTCGAAAGCACGGCGGGATGCAAAGCATCCAAATGAATGGAAATATGCTGTACAGCCTGCAGCAGCCATACCGGCTGCAACTGCCATACCGTTCTGCTCAGCAATACCTGCGTTGAAAGTCTGCTCCGGGAAAGCTTTTTTCATCTTGCCGACATTGATGCAGTTCATAAGGTCGCAGTCAACATGAATGATCTTCTTATCAGCTGCCATGAGTTCGAGCATAGCGTCTACATAACCGTCACGGTTGCTTCTTTTATCTTTCTCATGTTTTCCAATTAATGTATAGCTCATATTCTTCTCCTCCTATCAGTTCTGCGCCTTGATCTCGGCGAGCTTAGCTTCAGCAACTTTGATTGCCTCATCCCACTCTTCCTGTGAAGGCTGAGAAGAATGTGCTCCGGACGGCTCTGCAAAGATAGCGCCCTTGCCCTTAACAGTATTCAGAATAATTGCTGTCGGCTGACCCTTTGTAGCATAAGCTTTCTCTACTGCATCGTAGATCTGCTCAACATCGTTTCCGTCTGCAACGTTGATCACGTTCCAGCCAAAAGCATCGAATTTTGCTGCAAGGCCTTTGCCATGGCTCATGATCTCATCGACCGGGCCATCCAGCTGACGTTTGTTGTCATCCAGGAATGCAACCAGGTTGTCGAGTTTGTAATGAGCTGCAAACTGTGCTGCCTCCCAAACTTCACCTTCATCTGCCTCGCCATCGCCTACTGCTACGAATACACGGTTTGGTTTGCCCAGTGTTCTGCATCCGAGTGCGGCGCCAACAGCCTCGCTGATGCCCTGACCGAGAGATCCTGTTGTCAGGTCTACACCCTTGGTCATGGTGCGGTCTGTATGAGACGGGAATGTTGTTCCGTTCTGGTTCAGTGTATAAGCTTCCTCAACAGGATAATAACCCATAACACCAAGTGTAGCGTACATAACAGGGCCGGCATGTCCTTTGGAAAGTACGAACATATCGCGATCCTCTTTTTCCGGGTTGGACGGATCGATGTTCATGAATTCTCCGTAAACTACTGCCATTGCATCTGCCATAGACATGGATCCGCCAACATGGCCGAATCCGCGTGCACCAATGATCTTCAGTGTCTCAACGCGGATCTGCTGTGCCAAAACACGAAGCTTCTGCATTTTTTCCTGCTTAGTCATAATGTTCCTCCTTAAAATGATGACTCGTTTTTGATTGTATACCATTGAAATTCCGAATACAACCCACTATTCATAAGTATAAATACTGCTCTTTCGCTTGTCAATCTGCTTTTTCCCGCACCGGTCCGTTTCCGTGTGTTTATTCCGATACAAATCCGGCAGCGATTCCGGCAGGCGTTTCAAAGCAGGAATGCAAACTTAGCCAGGGCGGTTTATGCTCTTTCTCTGCCGATCTTATCCACTGCCATGATCGCATCGACTACATCTGCCTCGCTTACCGGGAAGGGCATATTCTTTGTGGACTGGGTCTTAACACATGCCGCTGCCGCAACAGCTGCGATTTCGTCCGGGATCACCTCTGTAATACCAAGGTCCGCAAGTGTGGTCGGAAGTCCGACTGCCTTGTTAAAAGCATATACTTCATCGAAATCAGCCTGATTGTTTTCAAGATAAAGCTGACAGAGTGTTCCATAGGCAACCTTCTCACCGTGGAGAGCGCCATGTGCCTGAGGCACCTGCGCAAATCCATCGTTGATCGCATGTGCTGCCGCAAGGCCGCAGCTTTCAAAGCCGACACCGCTAAGCAGGATATCCGCCTCTGCGATCTCGTCGACTGCATCTGATGCTTCACCCTCTTGTACATCTTTATAAGCCTGTACACCGCTCTTGATCAGAAGCGTATGGCAAAGTTCCGCCATGGCATAGGCCGTATTTGGCATAGTTCCACGACAGTAGTTGCCGGCACCGGATGCCTTGCAGGCTCTTGCCTCAAAGTAAGTTGACATTGCATCACCCATTCCTGCAACAAAAAGACGGAGGGGAGATTTTGCAATGATCGCCGTATCCACAATGACAATGTCCGGATTGCGCTTGCCGTAGATCACCTTGCATACTACACCCTTTTCATTGTAGCAGACTGAAAGACCGCTGCAAGGCGCATCGTTAGATGCGATCGTAGGAACGATGATAGCCGGAACATCCAGCTTCACACCGACTGCCTTACCGGTATCGATCGCCTTTCCGCCGCCGACTGCGATCACACTGTCAACACCTGCATCGCTGCCGATCGCTGTGAGCCGGTCGATCTCCTCCAGAGAACACTCTCCGTTAAAGATCTCAAATCGGGCCTTATATCCGGCCTCCTCAAGCGAGGAACCGATCAGCGAACCAAGTTCCCCGTAGTTTCTTTTGCTGATGATCACCAGAAAGTTTGTGCCCATCTTTTTTACATGGGTTCCGATCTTGGCAAGTTCTCCGGCACCCTGGATATATTTTCCGGGACTCTTCATAATATTTGCCATAAACATCTCCTCCTTAAAAAATTCAAGTCCTACCCTCCAAAAGTTTACCATATTTCGCCCTTTACCGCCATACCCGAACAGACATTTATCCGGTTCTCTACGGTCCATTTATCCGACTCTTTTACCCTGCTCTTTATGTGGCTCTTTTATCTGTCCGACCATCAGGAAATTCTTGTATTTTAAAGTGCCCGTGAATATAATGAAAGCGAAAAGAATATGATTGTTTTCAGGAGTAACTGTGTATGCCAATCGATAAAGATCACCCTGCCATTCTGCAGGATCGCATTCCGATACCTTCATCTTCAGATTCAGCAATCCTTCCCGCTGTGCCTGCTGTCGGCTCTTACGAGGCCTGTGAGGTGTTGCTGATCGGCGCCTCGATCCTGGATGTGCTGGTACATCCCGCATCAGAAGATGTGTTCCGGACCGGCTCTTACGAGGCCGAAGAGATCCGTATGTCAACGGGCGGAGACGCCCTGAACGAAGCCACGATCCTTGCCCGCATGGGTCGAAAAACCGCTTTGAATACTGTGATCGGCCGGGATCACGCCGGCAGCTTTCTGCTCAGACACTTTGAGGCATGTGGGATCTGTGTACAGGAAAGCTGTATCTCAGACACGGTTCCGACCGGGATCAATATTGTTCTGATAGATGAAGCCGGAGAACGTCATTTTCTAACCAATCCAAAAGGCAGCCTTCGCCGGATCACACTGCATGATATCTCTATGCCCTTTCCTGATGCGATAAAGATCGTATGTTTCGCGAGCATGTTTGTTTTTCCCGAACTTGGGGTGAGGGAACTGAAGGCAGTCTTTGCTCAGGTCAAAAAACAGGAAAAAATTCTTTGCGTGGACATCACCAAAAGAAAGAACAACGAAACCGCGCAGGACATGGCGCCTGCACTGGCATTTGTGGATTATCTCTTTCCCAACGAGGAGGAAGCCATGCTGCTCACCGGCAGCATGGATGCAGAATCCGCGGCGGAAGTGCTTTTTGACTGCGGTGTAAAAAATGTCATCATCAAATGTGGCAGCCGCGGCTGTTATATCAAAAATTCCACGGAAGCCTTTTATGTCGCACCCACACGACCGGCCATCTGCATCGACAGCACCGGAGCCGGCGACAGCTTCGCGGCCGGCTTTATCAACGGTCTTCTGCAGGGGCTTTCTCTGCGTAAATGTGCAGAACTTGCCAACGAATATGGTGGAAAATGCATCCGACAGATCGGTGCGACGGTCTGGACCGAATCCAGATTCTGATCTTCCTGTCACTTCTAAAAAAAGGGGGTTCCTATGTATTCTTGTCCCAATTGTGGCAATGGTCTTAAATTTGATATTCCTTCACAAAGTATCTACTGTGACCACTGCGATTCCCATTTTGATCCCTATCAGGTCACCGGGCAGAACGAAGCAGAAGAGAAAACTGTATACAATGCCACGATTTTTACCTGTCCCCAATGCGGTGGGGAGATCCTGAGCACAGATAATACCGCAGCCAATTTCTGCAGTTTCTGCGGCGCTTCCACAGTCCTTACCAGCCGTCTCGAAAAATGCAGCAGGCCGGATTATATCATCCCTTTCCAATTGACAAAAGAAGACTGTAAAAAAGCCTACCTGAAAAAAATACGACATGCCATTTATGCGCCTTCAGCGCTAAAAAATGCGGAATACATTGATGAATTCCGCGGAATTTATATGCCCTACTGGACTTATCACGTAAAGCAGCAGGGCGAAATGGACCTGCGCGGAAAAAAGACTTACCGCCGAGGCGACTATGTGATCACAGACCATTATGATCTGACGGCTGACCTGAACTGTTCTTACCAGGGGCTTTCCAAAGATGCTTCCTCTTCTTTTGATGATTCTGTCAGCGACAGGATCGCGCCTTACGATGTACGTGGAATGCAGGATTTTACGCCTTCTTATCTGAGCGGTTTCTATGCTGATACCGCGGATGTGGAAAGCAAGGTCTATGAGGATGATGTCCTGCAGATTGCTGCCGACGCCACCTACCATGCGGCACTTCAGACGCCCGCCTTTGCGGGGTATCATATCGATATGCCCGGCTCTCTGGTCAGAGCGACAAACTGCTGGATGCAGCCGCCGCAGAAATCCATGTTTCCGGTCTGGTTTCTATCGTATCGCAACCGGGACCGCGTGGCCTATGCCACGGTAAACGGCCAGAGTGGAAAGACATCGGTGGACCTGCCGGTCTCTATCGGCAAATTTGTCCTTGGTTCTCTGATCCTTGCCGCCGCCATTTTTATTCTGCTGTTCCTGGCTCCTGCAATCCGTCCTTCCGTATTGCTTGGCTTTTCTGTGTTTTTTGCGATCGCTTCTGTGGTACTGTTCAACCTCGAGCTGAATACTATCATACGAAGAGATTCCGGATTCGAAGACAGGGGCCGATTTCACGGGCAGATACCGCCCGAAGCCAATCCTGGTTCAAAGAAGAAGGCATCAAAAAAGAAGCCTGTCAAAGGAAAATGGAATCCATTCAAAAACCACGGCTGTCTCACTGTCGTATCCCTGGCTTTCCTGGGAATCTATTTCCTGTTTACGGTTGGATCTTTCATGGCAGACCTGATTAACACATCCTATGGAAAAGCAATCTTCTGGATCATCATGTTGATCGTTACTGTGGCATGCTATTACGCATCCCGCAAAAAAATAAAACAACTGGAACTGGGCAGACACATGGGTGGTTCTGAATGGGCAGTACTGGCCGCAATTGCCGCCGGCGTGATCGAGATCGTCAATCCGGTCTCAGATATCATTTACTATGCAGCCGCACTTTTCAGTCTGGCCGCGATCTGTATCAGTCTGGTCCGCCTGATCCGCTTTTACAACATTTCAGCGACGCGCAGGCTGCCGCAGTTTGATCTGTATAAAGGGGGTGATGACAGATGAAAGAACTCCGTCAAAAAACCTATGTAAGACGGCTTCCTCTTATCTTTGCCATTATGTTTGCGATGCTGTTTACGTTGATCCTGTTTCTATCCCCTTCAACAATGGTAATGGCTGCATCCGATGCAGACACCTATACCAATACGGAAACCGGCTATATAGCTATGATCGAAGATGATGCCGAACTCTTGTCAGCGCAGGAATGCAGCAGCCTTCTGGAAGAAATGAAGCCGATCACCAAATACGGAAACGCAGCTTTTAAAACGATTGATTCCAATTTCGCCACGACCGAATCCTATATCAGATCTTATTATTATGATCAGTTCGGTTCCAGATCCGGTACAGTCTTCCTGATCGATATGGACAACCGTAATATCTGGATCTTCAGCAACGGAGCGATCTACCAGACTGTCACTGATTCCTATGCGGATACGATCACGGACAATGTCTATCGATACGCAAGCAAGGGAGATTATTATGGCTGCGCAAAGGAAGTCTTTTCCGAGATCCTGAGCCTGCTTTCCGGTCAGGGGATCCGCCAGCCTATGAAGTACATCAGCAACGCCCTTCTGGCGCTGACGCCGGCCTTCCTGCTCAACTATTTTCTTGCCAAACTGTTTTCGATGTCCAGAAAGCCTTCCGATACGGAATTGCTGGACAAAATATATGTCCACCAGAATATCAATAACCCGCAGGCCCGTTTTCACCACCAGACCCGTGTTTACAGTCCGCCAAGCAGCAGCTCCGGCGGTGGCAGCGGAGGTGGTGGCGGTGGCCACAGCGGCGGTGGAGGCGGCGGTGGTGGTGGTCACAGCTTCTGATCACA